>OLON01000815.1_pt1 | contig 19703 bp, 18 predicted proteins | sample 1672691 | NCBI WGS metagenome assembly OLON01 (sample SAMEA3136714, study PRJEB25190) | human gut metagenome | biome: human gut; feature: human-associated habitat; material: faeces | place: Austria | collected 2013
ACTTAATAAGAATTTATCACTGTCACTATCCCGTTAGCTTAACTTAATGACATTGGAAACTAATCATCTCTACGTCCTAATAATCGCAAAATGTATAAGAAGATATTCAAGAAATCTAAATATAGCTGTAACGCCACATAAATCGAAATCTTTTCATCTTCATAGCCATTCAACATATAATTCATTTTTTGTATATCCCAAGCTGTAAGTCCAGTAAATAATAAGAGTCCAATCACGCTCCATAAGCGTACATCCACGCCAACTCTAAATAACATAAAGAAAAATTGACTAAAGATCATCGCAATCAAACCAATCAAACAAATGTTTCCCACTTTACTAAGATCCATTTTAGTCGTCTTTCCAATAATGGCTAAACATGCAAAGTAAATTGCGCTAATGCCAAAGGCAGCTGCAATCTGTCCAGCACTATAAACATAAGCCAACGATGTCATATTGATTCCCATTGTAAGTGAATACACAATAAACATCGTCTTCATTGTGGTAGTGGGTGTATCACGTGATAATTGACGTCCCATTGAAATCGTTAACGAAATTTGTACTATGAATAATAATAGTGAAATCATGGGAATCTGAATAATAAGCATGAATATGCCAGAAGCATACAACAAGGCCGAAGTGATTGCCGTAATTCCAAGGCCTACCATCATCCAGCTGTATACTTTATATAATGAATTTGTACTTACTGAGTTTGAATAATTGTTTGTATACATAAATAAATTTACCTCCTATTTTTAGAGTATTTTATGTTTTTCACATATACATTACAATGTACAACTTAGACAAAATGACTATTATATCCATCGATCTTGCAATAAGAAATCTTGTAGATGCACAATTTTGATTCCTTCATCATTTCCAACATCTAAATCATTTAACGTTACTACATACTTAGGATAATTATCTTGAATATCCTTCAAATTCGAAGTTTCACGATCTGAATTTTCGGGTAATTGAACACAGACTTGTACATAGATCTTTTCATCTCTTAAAATAGCGACAAAATCGATTTCCTTTGTACCTAACTTTCCAACATAAACATCATAGCCTCGTCTTTTTAGTTCTAAATACACAATATTTTCCATTACGGCATCTAACATATTTCGATTATATCCAAACAAAGCATATTTCAATGAAATATCTGCCAAATAATATTTTTCTTGTGTTTTCAAAATATTCTTACCCTGCAAATCATATCGTCTACATGGATAAATAATAAAAGCTTGTTCTAACCATCTTAAATAATTATATATACTTTCATTTGAGAGTTGTCGATTCTCACTCTTTAAGAATTTAGAAATTGAATTGGCCGAGAATGTCTTACCTGTATTTTCAACCACATATTTCACAACACGATCAAACAATTCTTGTTTATGAATACGATGACGATTTACTATATCTCTAGAAACAACTGTATAATATATGCCATTCACAATTTGATATGCCGCATTTGATTCATATTCATTTAATGCGACAATAGGAAAGCCGCCAAAACGTATATACTCATTCAATAACTCTCTTTTTGATAATTGACTTTCAGATTTGAATTGTAAATACTCGCTAAATGACAATGTATATACAGGTATTTGTACATATCTTCCAGTTAAATAAGTTGAGATTTCACTCGACATTAATTTTGAATTTGATCCAGTCACATAAATATCGAAATTTCCTTTTTCCAACAAAGAATTTACTACCTTTTCCCATCCCGATATTTCTTGAATCTCATCCAAAATCAAATATGAATATTCATTATCTTTTGATTCACAAACGAGTTCATCATACATTTGTTTAGCCGTAATATTCTGCGCTATATCCATATCTGTATATCTTTTACAGATAATACATTTTTTCTCAATTCCAGAAGCAAGCAATTTTTCTTTCAACATCTCAAAGATAGTTGATTTTCCACAACGCCTTACACCAGATAAGATTTTCACTAATGGTTGACCAATGAATGGAGTTATAGCTTCTATATAATCATGTCTATTAATTATCACAATATCACCTTCTTTATTCTAAGTATACCAAATAAAGTATATATTTTTAACATTTTTTACAGTGTTAACCTGTAAAACTTTTAATTAATCAACACTTTTTCAAGTTAAAAAGAGAATGTATTTCTACACTCTCTTACTTAATATCCAATTCAATAGGCTCATCCATCGTATCACTGACGTATTTGCCATTCTTTTTTCTTTGTTTCACACACTCTGTCAACAAGTATTCAATTTGCCCGTTGACACTACGAAAATCGTCTTCTGCCCATGAAGCGATTTGATCATACAATTTTTTTGAAAGGCGCAAAGGAATCTGTTTCTTTTCCATTAATACAAACTGCCAGAATTTACAACTGGCTGCGCATCATGGTTTCCACAAAGTACGACTAACAAGTTAGAAACCATAGCCGCTTTCCTTTCTTCATCCAATTCTACAACCCCATTTTCATTTAGACGATCCAATGCCATTTCAACCATGCCAACAGCTCCATCCACAATCATCTTACGTGCATCAATAATCGCACTTGCCTGTTGTCTTTGAAGCATAACGGCTGCAATTTCTGGTGCATATGCCAAATATGTAATTCTTGCCTCAATAATTTCAAGGCCTGCATCTTTAACTTTACATTGAATTTCATCACGAATTCTAGAAGCAACCACTTCACTAGAACCTCTAAGACTTCCCTCATCGGCAATACCATCTCCTGTTGTATCTACATTTTCAGCGACATCATAAGGATAAATACGAACAATATTTCTTAATGCACTATCGCATTGTAAAGAAAGATATTCCTTATAGTTATCTACATTAAATACAGCTTTTGCGGTATCTGTAACACGCCACATCACGGCAATTCCAATCTCAACAGGATTCCCTAAACAATCATTGATTTTTTGGCGATTGTTGTTTAAAGTCATGATTTTCAAAGATACTTTCTTTGAAGCCATTTCTACTGTTCCATTATTTTGTGCTTGAAAAATACTCTTCTTAGAACCATCATCCACATCTCCGCTTTGATTTAGTTTTGTCTTTGCGGCAGGATTGACAGCCTGACAAAAGGGATTGACATAATAGAATCCAGCATCTTTTAAAGTACCTACATATTTACCAAATAATGTTAAAACTAAAGCTTCTTGTGGTCTTAACACCTTTAACCCAAGAAACGGAATCCAACCCACACATAGCCATACAACACCAATAATAAATAAAGGCCAAACGAATGCTGCCCCAAATATTGTCATCAACAAGGCAACAAGATATAAAACAATCCATAATATCATCATGGCCATGCCATTCTTTTTGTTGCTTAAAACTTTTTCTGTCATGATAAGCACCTCCACTATCTAAATGATATCATTTTGATATCGTATGTCAATAAAAAAAAGACAGGTTATAAACTTTTGTGTAAAGTTTCAAGAACTGTCTTAAGATCATTGACACCCATTTGACCTGGAGCACTTGCCTTTTTAGCAGCACCAAAAGTCAAACAAGAACCAAATACTTCACCAGCTAAACGAGAAATAACGCCAGTTGCTGCCATAGACATTGTGATGATTGGACAATCAGCATGTTCTTCTACCATTTCATTTGTAGCAGACAATAATGTCAATACATCCTTTTTTGATTGAGGCATAACTGCAATCTTAGGAATGTCTGCACCCTTTTCTTGCATAGCGCATAAGCGAGAAATGATTTCTTCTTTTGATGGTGTTTTAAAGAAGTCATGGTTCGACATAATTACTTTTACTCCATTTTCATGCGCTGTCGTTACAATCGTTTCAACTTCCTTATCTCCTGTATATAATTCAACATCTACTGCATCTACATAACCACTTTTGGCAACAGCACAATTTAATTCTACATAATATTCAGTAGATACTTCTAATTCTCCACCTTCTTTTTTAGAACGGAAAGTAGCTAAGACTGGAGTTTCTTTAAATACTTCTCGTAATTCTTTAGCCATTTCTACTACAGATGCAGTATTTTCAACTTGTTCAAACCAATCCATACGCCATTCAATAATGTCAGCTGGTGCATCAAGAATGATTTTAGCTTGTTCTAAAACCTCTTCTTTACTCTTTCCACAAATAGGAACACAAATCTTTGGTACGCCTGCACCAAATTCAACATTTTTCATTGTTACTGTATTCATTTTTTATTCTCCTTTACAAGTTCTTCTTTTAGTTTTCATATTGAATATAGTTTCTTAAGAAAGTAATGCCAGTTAAGGCAATTGCACTACCTTGTTCAAACTATACAAGATCTCATTGAAACAATATAAATTATTGCTTTATGGAATAGCATCGATATAGTAGTTCAATCATTGTTTTATATGAAATTTCCTTTATCCCCATTGTCTTTAAATCTACATTATCATTTTCAACCAATCCCAAAAATTGCTTCATGTCTTCTAGAATTTCAGCACTTACTACTTGTCTTGTATCCGCCGTAATCACTTAAGCTAATCGAAAAACATCATTTTTATGTTTCTTTATATTTTTACTGTCGACATGTTCCCCGTTTTTCTTTCGCATAGATAGATCAAGATAAGCTTTCATCTTAAATGGTATCAAGCATGTTGGACTAAGCACTGGAATTCCATCTACAATTATTTTCCAGTTTTCAACAATTCATAATATTCTTCATTTAAAAGAATAGCTGATAAACTCGATACTTCTTCATCTATTGGAAGTGGAGTTAAATATGCATCATCCTCTAAAATTATATAGTCTGGATTTCTTGAAAAGATTTCAATCATAAATGGATATTCATTACTTTTCGGGGATGTGAAACGATAAAATTGAGCATTTTGAGTACTCTTATTTATATGTAAATACTCAGCTTCTTTAATATATTTCCAAAATGCTTTACCAAATTCAGGCGTAACGGATTCAACAATCAAAACAATATCCAAATCTTTAGTTGCACGAAAAGAAAGTTCTTCACTTTCCATTATTAAATCACATGCTGTCCCACCAATCACAACATACTGATTTTCAAATCCTTTGAACCACTCTTTAAATTTAGTGAACCCATTTATCATTTTCCATTTAGCTCTCTTTCTATACATTCATCTACAGCTTCTTCAATTCGCTCATCTTCAATTTCTCTCAAAGATAGTGTCACAGATAAACCATCCGCCACATTATCATCTGAAAATAATTTTGGATCATAACCCCATAATTCAAGTCGAATCTGTTTGTTTGGATCTACCAATTCATTTTCCATTTGATTTTTATCCATTTTTTGTTCATCAATCGCATATATTTTTAATTTGGAAGGATTCAACATTGTCTTTTCAGCCAAAGCACTCTCTGAAGCAAGAACCATATTTTCATCAACCATTGATTTTTCAATATAACCATATTTTCGAACTGGATTTGATAAAAATGGTTTAGCCCTTTCAAACAAATCTCTTCTATTATATTTTGATTCAATCACTTTATTAACGCCATCTTTATATACCAAAAACAAATCACTTGCTTCTAATTGTTTGACTGCTCTCGATAATGTCATTGCTGAATAAGGAAGTTTCTTTCCAGCATTTGCGACATACATTTTATTTTGACCATTATACATATACATTAAAAATAATTGTTGTGTAGAAAACATAAATTTTTCTTTACACAATTTATTGTTTTTCTCTTCCATTAACAGTGTCCCAATAAAAGGAAGAAATACTTGTTTTTCTGTCATAAAAGGTATATTACTTTCTAACATTCCTTTTCTTCGAAAATCAGACAAATTTTTTAAATAAAATGCGACAGGTACATCGTCAATTTTTTGAATCTTTTCTATATGCTTTTTCATAGACGGAAGTGTTGGCAAATCACCAATGGGACTCATCACGATAAATCGATTATTTGAAACAATAGCTTCATCAATCTCATAATTACCAGCTACATAAAGTGGTAACGATTGTTTTTTATCCCATGACTTATAATTTATTGTCAATCCAAATACATCTGTTTTCATGTTATCGCAACCTCCTTTTTAACTCTGTTATTTTCATTTTAACTTTAGTAACGTTAAATGTAAAGTTTCTGTGTTAAATTACTTGATTAGATACTTTTCGAATGCCTTTTCTGCATCCAAATGCACAGACTTAAAGAAAACAATAGCCCAAATAATATAGGTAGGTATTGAAATCACAGCAGATATAAAATAAGAAAGAATAGCTCCAATACTTAGAATCACAAAATAGATGAAGCATTGATTACGCATATCTCTAGAAATATAAGCTTTATCATATTTTTCCGGGTGATTTAGTGTACGAAAGCCAGAAACAAAATATGCTCCTTTTTCTTTTAGTAACGCAAACATTATTCCTAAAACAAGAAACAACACTGCCAAGGTAATACATGCCACAAATCCAACATTCATAATAATCACCACTTTTATTATACGCTTTTGAAACAATTTTCTGTTTTTTACATTTATTTTCATTTAAGGGTTGCCAGTTTCAATGAAATGGTGTATCCTATGCATATGAACAATTCAAGACAATATTACTACTACTTTAAATAGTCCTGAAAAAAGCCATATGTATACGATGGTTATTTTTAAGTTTCAGGGCATTCAAAAAGCATTTCTGATTCGAAATGCTTTTTTTCACATTTAAAGTGCTATTCTAGAAAAGAGGAAATGATATGAAATACGGATTGATAGGTGAGCACTTGGGGCATAGTTTCTCCAAACAAATTCAGACAAGAATTGCAGAGATTGAGAACGTAAAAGATTATGACTACCAATTGGTGGAATTAGATAAAGACGAATTCAAAGAATTTATGGAAAAGAAAGATTTCAAAGGAATCAATGTGACTATTCCATATAAAAAAGATGTCATTCCTTACTTAGATGAAATGGATGAAAGTGCTAAAGCTATTGGTGCTGTCAATACAATCATCAATGTAGATGGCAAATTAAAAGGATTCAACACTGACTTTGGTGGATTCTTATATATGGTTAAAGCACACAACGTGCATATGGAAGGCAAAAAAGTCTTGATTATTGGTAACGGTGGTGCATGCGCTGCTGTTAAAGCCGTTTGCGAACACGAAAACGCAAAAGACATTGTGATTGTTTCAAGAAGTGCAAATCGTGGTGCCATTAGCTATGATGAAATGTACACATCTCACTTAGATGCAGATATTATCGTCAATACAAGTCCAGTAGGCATGTATCCAAATATTATGAATGCACCCGTTGATGTAAGTTGGTTCCACAAATTAGAATGTGTATTGGATGTTGTATACAACCCAATTCTTACACGTTTATGTTTTGAAGCTCAAGAAGCCGATATCAAGCGTGTAGTTGGTTTGGAGATGTTGATTGCGCAGGCCAAATATACATTTGAAATTTTTGAAAATATATCTTTTGATGATTCAATCATTGATGAAATCAAAAAAGAAATGTTGAAAGATCGTTGTAACATCGTATTAATTGGTATGCCAAGTGCTGGTAAAACAACAATTGGTAAAATGCTTGAAGAAAAGCTTGGAAAAGAATTTATCGACTTAGACGATATGATTATTGCCAAAGCCGCCAAAAGCATTCCAGAAATCTTCCAAGAATCTGGAGAAGCTGGATTTAGAGCGATTGAAACAGAAGTTGCGATTGAAGCGAGTAAGATGAACAATAAAATCATTGCGACAGGTGGTGGTGTTATTAAACATAAAGTCAATATGTACTTTTTACGTTTAAATGGAATTACGATCTTCATTGATCGTGATATCAATAAATTAATTAGTTCCGATCCAAATAGACCTTTATCAAGTTCTAAAAAAGCCCTTCAACAAATGCATAAAGAAAGATACCCATTGTACCAAAAATACGCTGCTTATGTAGCTGTCAACAATGCGAATGTTGAAGAAACGGTTGATGATATTGTGAATGCCTATCACAGCATTTTAATTGATGCCGTTGCAGAATAGCGAGAAGGTTTATTATCTTCTCGTTTTCTTTTAAAAAAGGAGAAATTATATGGAAAATCAAGTTACTCAATTATTAAAAGCTATGGTAAAGCCAGACTATACAGCTTGTAGCTATGCCTTTATGCAGGATGGAAAAATTGTATGTGCCGATGCGATAGGTGTCATCGACAAAATCAACAATCAACCCATCACGACGGATTGTACATTTAATGTATGTTCGATATCTAAAATTTACTGCACCGTATGTATTATGCAGTTAGTAGATGAAGGATTGATTCAATTAGAAGATAAAGTCTCTGATATTCTTCCTGAATTTACCATGAAAGATAAGAGATATAAAAATATTACAGTACGTATGTGCCTAGATCATTCGAGTGGACTTCCAGGTACGCAATGGAAACATTTTAGTGTGAGTACCACTTCTAAGTTTGACTATTATAGCGAAGTATTAAACTATTTATCAAACAGCACTCTAAAGGCAGATCCAGGAACTTACAGTACATATTGTAACGATGGTTTTACACTCGCTGAAATGGTCGTTTCAAAAGTTCGTAATATGAATTATGAAGATGTCTTAAGAAAATATATTACAGAAAAGATTGGCGCAAATAGCACAAATACGACATATACAATCCATTCAGATTATCCTTTAGTTTCTGAAGGTAAGAAACCAAAAGAATACTTTCCAATTCAAGGAGCTGGTGGCATTACCACTTCAATGATTGATCTGTGTAAGTTTGGACAATTATTTCTAGAACCCAATTCAATTATTAGTGAAAAATCAAAAGCTTTAATGGCTAAATCCTGGGGCACTACTTTTCTTGAATCGGATCTAGGCGCCATTGATTTTGGCTTAGGCTGGGACTTAGTCAGACACCATGATCCAGACTACGATTTTGGTGATGGAGTTCTGGCAAAAGGTGGAAACAGCATGTTCTTTAGTTCAAGACTGATCATTGTTCCTAAATACAATGCCGTATTGGCATTGAGTGAAACACATGATTGTGGATTAGAAGTTCCGACAACTTTAATGCGCCTATTCAATACGTATTTAGAACCAAATACATATCCAGATCATTCAAGTATCTATGCCCATGCCTTTGGCTTACAAAAAATCACAACCATAAAATCAAGTATGGTTGTGCAAGACAAAACAGAAAAAGGCTGGATCATGAGTGATTTATTAAATTATGCAGATGGCAAATGGACCAATGAAAAAGGAAATCAAATCTTCTTTGAAGGGGATTATCTTTTAAAGACAACAAGAAATCGTACGGTTGCGTTTGCACAAAAAGCCAAAAAACAAGAACTCAACTCAGTCTGGAAATCCAGATTAAACAAGAAATATATTGTGTATGATACAACTTTTTATGATATTGTCACAAACCAAATGTTATGCAGTGTTGAATTTAATAGGACAGAAGATACACTATCATTGATTGTACATGGCAATAAATCTGAACCAGTCGTATCTGAATTTCCAATTGAAGTAATCGATGATACACATGCACGAAGTTATCTAAATACGCCTTGTAACGGTTCTAGAGATCGCATTGAACCTTACTTTGAAGATGGTAAATTATATTGTGCTAGCTACACCTATATTTGTGAAGATGATATAGAACCCTATAATTCTCAATTGTTTGAAAAAGAAAATCAAGTCTACAAAATCAACAACACTTTAGAAGTCTTACCAACGATTTGTGAAAATCATCGAATTCTAGTATTAGATGCAAATGGAGATCTATACTATGATTCAATGGATGTTGAAGAATATAAACCTATTGAATCTGGATTTATCATCTTGGTTTAACCTTAACGTGGATGGAAGTAATATACTCCTCCACTTTTTTTGTTTCATGTATATCAATCAATAAAAATTCTAAGAATGGTCCTTCGATTTTATAATTGTGTTCTTGAATCCAATCTTTCATTTTATAAAAGAGCTGGTTTGTACGATCATACTGGCCTGAATACGTATATGTACAATACATGCCTTCATCTAGAATGAAATCGTGTTTTTCTTCTTGAGTTAAAATAAATACACTTGTATAGACGAATTCATCATTTTTATATTCGACTACACTGCCTGAATCTATATTTCCAAGTACAGAAATATCTTCTTCCATCGATTCACTTAGTTTCGTTAATAAAAAGTCAATCTTTTCATCTTGATCAATTTTTTCTTTTAAGTACCGACAATATCGTTTGGGATATACTTCAATCTTACATGTATCAAATTCCATATACTGCGTACAATCTAAATCTATGATTCGAGTTTGAATCGAAAGTAGTTTCGTGTTCAATTCTTGAATCTGTCTTTGAATCAACTTCTCTTCTTCTTTTAGAAACGCAATCGTATTATTTACGCTTCGATTGTCTAAATATTCCTTGATTTGTGATGTATCATACCCTAATTTTAAACAATCACGAATAATATTTAAGATATAAATATCATTCAGTGTATATAATCGATAATTTGATTTTGAGCGCATCGGACAAATTAATCCTACTTCTTCATAGTATCGTAAAGAGTCTGTTTTAATATTGTATAATTTAGCGATTTCATTAATTTTATAATACTTTTTCATACCATCACCCTTGACCTTAGTATTATACCAAGGTTTACACTGTAATTGGTGATTTTTATGTTGAAACAATATCTTAAGTTTGTCATACCATCCATATGTTCGATGGTTATCTTTAATCTATATACTTTAGTAGATGGTATATTTGTTGCCCACTACCAAGGCGATACGGCATTAGCTTCCATAAACGTGGCAAGTCCTTATGTCACAACCATCTTCTCCATTGGAGTCTTATTTGCGATTGGATCAAGTACTGTCATGTCGATCTATCGTGGCGCAAATGAAGAAAGAAAAATGCATGAAGTGTTCACAATGAATACCATCACGATTTCTTGTGTGGCCCTATGCATTGCGGTTTTATCTTTTATAAATTCGCATCATATTACAGAATTTTTAGGAGCCAATGAAGATGTATTTAACTATACAGATACCTACATAAAAGTATTATCCTGCTTCTCCTTCTTTTATATTGTTTCTTATTGTTTTGAAGTTCTCTTAAAGGCCGATGGCTTTCCACAAAAATCCATTATAGGTATTTGTCTAGGCGCTGGAACCAACCTTGTTCTTGACCCATTATTTATGGGAGCTTTCAATATGGGAATTAGTGGTGCTGCCTTAGCTACAGGTTTATCTCAACTTGTAACTTTCTGCTTCTTCTTTTATCATTTTGCGTTTAGCCACAAATCGCATTTCCATTTTGTGAAGGCAAACTATCCTTGGCATGAATATTCTAGAATTCTATCTTTAGGACTTCCCGATTGTATTTCTGAAATTTCTCCAGGCATAATGATTACAGTATTTAACTATCGTATCAATCAACTCCTTGGTACTAATGGACTTGTTACTTTTACCGTCTTAATGTATATCTATAACTTAGTATTGATGGTGATGGTGGGAACCAGTCAAGGAACGCAGCCTTTAGTTAGCTACTACTATGGTCGAAGCGATAAAAAAGCCGTTTCAACTTTCCATAAATATGCACGTGTTTTAGTATCTTGTGCTGGAGTTTTATTATTCTTAATTGTAGAAGTATTTGCACCAAATATTACGGCTGCTTTCATTCTAGTAAATACAGAAAACTACTTTAATACCATTACAGCCCTACGCCAATTTAGCTTTGTCTTTTTGATTATGGGACATGTCGTGATCACTAGCGGCTACATGGTCGCTTTAGAAGAGCCTAGAAAAGCCTTTGTGCTTTCGATTTCTCGTGGTATTCTATTTGTCTTATTATCTCTATTTGTTTGTACAACATTATTTAAAGAAAATGGCATATGGATTAGTTGTACCGTCTCTGAAATCTTCTGTTTAGGTATTGCACTTTATGATTTAAAAACTCAAAAGAAAATATAAAATAAGACAGATATTCAGTCTGATTTTGAATATCTGTCTTTTCTAATATTAAATACCTAAAAACAAATGGCAGAACAAAGCAGCAAGCAATGCACCTACAAAAGGAGCAATTCCTGGAACTAATAGTCCATATTGCCAATCATTATTGGCTTTATTTTTTATAGGTAATAATTGGAAGGCCAAACGAGGTCCTAAATCACGAGCTTGATTCATAGCAAATCCAGTTGTTCCTCCAAGACCCATACCAACAGCCCATACAATAAGGCCTACTCCAATTGGTAATTGTGTTTCATACTTTGTGGCGACAGCTAAAATTGCACTCAAGAAAACTGTTGTTGCGAGTGTTTCGACAAAGAAGTTTCTTGGCAAATTTCTGCAGTTTGGATTTGTAGAGAAAATATTACGAATGGCGATTGGATTTACATTTCCTTCGCTTTCTGTAAAGTGATCTTTATACATCACATAACAAATCAAAGCTCCTACAAGTGCACCTAAAAATTCGGCAATAACGTATGGAATAAAGCTTGTCCATGGAAGCATGCCTAAAACACATTGTGCAAGTACCATGGCAGGATTCATACAGACTCCACCAAAAATATATAGGGCTACGCTAATACCAAATGCCCATGTTGTGATCGCAAAAATGTGTCCGCTTCCGTGGTATTTTGTGTTTGTCAAAACTTCATCGCAGTGTACACCGACACCAAATAAAATCATAAGTCCTGTTGATAAAAATTCCGCAATTAAATTGTGTAACATAAATTCAAATTTCCTTCCTTACATATTTACAACGACACCCAAACCATCAGGAATGACGGCAACCTTGGCATCTTTTCCTTTTATTTCAAATGCTTTTTCTAAAGCTTCATCTACAGTTGTAGCTAAATCCATATGCATATCTTTCACAAGTTGAGGATCCACTAAATCGGAAACCAAAATAACTTTATGGTGAGCTAGAATACGAGCAAAGATTTGAGATGTCCATTGATCTGGAACGGTTTCTAAGCGAGGTGTATGAATCGCTTTTTGTTCAAATTCTTCTGGATCTTTTACATCCGCAATATTGTGGTAGAATCCAATTCCACCATGTCCATCACGACAACCTGCAATCATGATGATAATACCATCAGGATTTAATGTAGCTTCAGCAGCTGTCATACCTTTAATGGCTTGATAAATATTTTGATCCAAAGGATAACCACCATTCGTACTGATTGCGATATCGCAATTGACTTTATTTACACTTGCCAAAGAACGAACAAAATCACAACCTTTTTCATGAGCTTTTTCCATATCTCCGGCAAAAGAGCCAATAATCTCATGATTTCCATTCAATACGACATTGACAATAAAGGCAAGTTTAGCCGTTCTTGCCGCATAAACCATATCTTCATGGATTAAATTGTGCTGCAAATTTCCTGGACGTGATTTTTTATCATTGATAAATTCACCACTATGATTTGCCATAATTGTTTTATAAGAAGCAATACCTGGCAACACTGATTTTCTTCCTCCTGAAAATCCTGCAAAGAAGTGGGCTTCAATAAAGCCTTCAGAAATTAATAAATCAGCTTCAGCTGCAACTTTGTTGATAATGCAGTCGCCTCCACTTGGTAATTGTCCGATTTTTACCATAGAAGAATCATCTGTCGATACGTGCATAACAATTTCTTCATTTTTTACAATTTCTTCACCATATTTAGCTACAAGCTCTTCATGAGTACTTGGTCTATGAAATCCTGTCGCTACTAAAATACGAATACGTGCATCGGGTGATACACTACGAATTCTTCTTAAAAGAATAGGTGTAATAATTTTTGAAGGCACAGGACGCGTATGGTCTGAGCTAATAATGACAATATTTTTCTTATCCTTAGCTAGTTCTTCTAAGCTTTTTGAACCAATTGGATTGTCCAATGATTGTTCAACAATTTCATTTTCTGAAAGTGTAGTTTTATAATCGCTTTGTCTACCCTCTAAAACACCAGCTAAGTTTTTATCTTCTAATTTGATTTTCATTTGACCTTTATCATAAGGCACATTCATTTCAAACATTTTTATCTCTCCTTTTTTCCCGAATTAATATAATCCGAATTAAAAAATTGTGAAACCTCATTTAAGGTTAACATTTGTTGTTTCGCAAAGTTTGGAGTATTGTTATAATCCAAAACTGGTAAAGGAGAACGGATATGGACAATGAATACTTATTAAATTTTTTAAAAGAGAAAAATGTGCCTATTATACAGAAAAAAAGACACACCTATTTAGCATATTATGGGCTTGAACAACAAGATACCTATGTGTCAAAAGAAGGGGTAATTAAGACAAGTATCATCCTGCATGATGGTCGTGAATTCAACATTTCTTATATCAATACACCTGATATTATTTCTTTATTAAAAGATGAAGTAAGTCAATATACATCTGCTCCATTTAATGTTCGTGTTGAAAGTGATGTGGCCACATTCTATAGAATTCCTCGAGTGTTATTTTGGAGTTATGTAAATCAAGATCAAAAATTACAAGATTATGTAAACGCATATTATCGAGAAAAATTAACGGAAGCTATTTTTCGCCAACAACTTATGATGATGAATGGAAAAACAGGTGCAATATGTTCCTTCTTATATCAATTAATCCATTTATTTGGTCGAAAAGTTGAGGCGGGTATTCTTATTGATTTTCAAATCACAAATGATGATATTGCAGGATTTTGTGGAATTTCCACTCGAAACAGTGTGAGCCGAATTCTTTGTGAGCTAAAAAAGGAAGGCGTCATTAAGATTGTAAATCAAAAAATATTAATTCTAGATATCGATTATTTAAAACAATATGTGCAATGTTAAATTTTAATCTGTCCATACATCCTTACCAAATATTTTTTAGAAGAAGAGGTATTTAATGATGAATAGTATCACCAAAAAACTAGTATCTTGCGCTTTATGCATCGCTTTAGGTGTATTACTTCCAATGGCATTTCATGTGATCCCAAATGCTGGAAGCATATTTTTACCAATGCACATTCCTGTATTGATTTGTGGATTATTTTGTGGATGGCCATATGGTTTAGCATGTGGAATTTTAACACCTTTCATTTCAAGTGTGACAACAGGTATGCCACCTGCAATGATGTTGCCACAAATGATGATTGAACTTGCGGTATATGGTTTAGTAGCTGGTTTATGTACACAATATATTTCAATGAAGAATGAAATGACAAAACTATATATGAGTTTGATCATTGCGATGCTTGCAGGAAGAATTATGAATGGTTTTGTCAATACATGTATTCTTAGTACACAAGGATATACATTATCTGTATTTATGATGGCTAGCTTTATTACTTGTCTTCCAGGTATCATCCTTCAATTGATTGTCATTCCTGTTTTGGTTCGTATTTTAAATAGAAATATTTATAAACAACCAGAAAAAGTTTTAGCTTAATGACAAGAAAGACCGAATATTCAGGTTTTAATCTGACATTCGGTCTTTTTTTCATCATTGCCTATCAAAATATTTCTTACCAGAATCTGGATTGAAATAAGTACGAATATATCCATCGGTAGATACGACCACAAATTCATTGGTATTTTCTTTGTAGTATACATCATCTCCATCTTCTTTTTCTGTTTTATGTAAGGACTCTGGATTATTGACTACATCACTGGCACTCATTTCGTATTCTTTTGATGATGAAAATCCCATTTCTTTTCCATGTTTTTCATAGTGAGACTCTAACAAATCTTCATTACGAAAATGGTATTCTTGATAGTCTACGACTACTTGTTTTTGTTCCTTAATTTCACATCCTGTTGGAAGTACAAGTGAGAATATACAAAAAAATAAGAGCAAATATTTATTCATGATTCTTTTCATATCGTTCTTTATACTCCTTCAAACTTAGTTTATTGGCTCCACCTTTTAAATTTGGATCTTTATATTGTGCTTTATCATCTTCCCATCCACATACTGGACAGATTTCATAGCTTCCTGGTCCGGATTGAAATGTATATTTTCCGCAAACGGGACATTTAAATGTTAATACTTTTGATAAGGTTGAAATAACTTTATCCATATCGATTGGCTTTGCGATATGTCCGTTCATTCCAATGGATAATGCTTTTTGTTTATCCTCTTCAAAGGCATTGGCCGTCATCGCCACAATTGGAATATCACTAAATTCACGAATCTTTTGTGTTGCTTGATAACCATCCATATTTGGCATTTGAATATCCATCAAAATAAGATCATACTTATTTTCTTTCACTTTTTTAACACAAGCAAACCCATCACTTACGTGATCTACAATCATTCCATAGTCTGATAAAAGCGTCATCGCAATTTCTGCATTTAAATCATTGTCTTCAGCAAGTAAGATGTGTTTTCCTTTAAGGTCTATAATATTCGTTTCTTGATTATTCTCAAGCTCATTTTCACTTGCTACTTCAAAATGAAATTTAATTCGAGTTGTTGTCCCTTGATTGACCTGACTTGAAATTTCAATTGTCCCATGCATTAATTCCACTAAAGATTTTACAATCGATAAGCCAAGTCCTGTACCTTTTACGCTCGTTTGCGTACACGATTTTTCTCTAGAAAAGTTTTCAAAGGCATGTGGCAAATACGCTTCGCTCATTCCAATACCTGTATCTTGAATCATGCATTGAAACTGGCCAGATTCTACTTCTTCAACGTGAATCGAAATATTCCCATTTTTAGTATATTTCACGGAGTTTCCAATCACGTTCAACAATATCTCTTCAAACTTAATTTGATCACAATACACATATGGATGTTCAATCTTTGTGGTGCACTGATAGGTTAAGCCTTTTTGTTCAGCTTGTTTTTCAAAGACTGAATTCAAAGAATCTAACACATCAAATATATTACATGCCTTTATATTCAATGTTTCTTTTCCACTTTCGATGCGTGCCATTTCTAAAATGGAGTTAATTAAATCTAAAAGAAATTTACTAGAAGAGTGAATCTTGGATAGATAATCTTTTTCTTTTTCAATATTTCCAACATTCTTTTCCATTAATTCCGTATATCCCATAATTGCGTTCATAGGTGTACGAATATCGTGTGACATACTAAATAAGAAACGAGATTTGGCAGCACTTGCTTCTTGTGCTTTTTTTGCCTGCCATTCAATTTGACTCGCATATTCTAAATCTTTTCGATGGCGAATTTCAAATTGAGCAATGGCAGCCGTTACTAGAAAATCAATCAAAATACTAGCGACAACTAAGCTTCTCATTACATATGTATTGATCCAACCTTGTTTTGGCACAATTTCAAAATTCCATTTATTGTTGGGAAGCTTACATTTAATCAACAATGTATTTGAATCTATATTTTTTGAACTTTGAGAAATAATAATCTTTTTCTTTGTGACACGATCCGTTTTCCAAATGACAAAATCATAAGATGCTTTTTTCAAATCACTTAAGTGAATTTCATCTAAAAATGCATCCCAATCAATGACTAAAATGGAAAATCCCCAGAACTTTTCATTCACATAGATGGGATCGTATAATAAGGCTCCTTTTCCACCTTGTTTTAAATCATAAGGGCCTTCCAATGTATATTTCCTTGTATCTTTTGCCAAAGTAGCAGCCTCTTTACGTTCATGTTCTGCCAACATATTCATGCCAATAGCTTTTTGATTTTCTTTAAATGGATATGCATTTTGAATAATTCCTTTTGGCGCAAGTTCAATTGTCTTAACAGCCGGATCATCTCCATATAGTCTAGATGCCACAGATTCAAAGTAAGCATCGTCTAAATCAATTCCAGCCTCAATTGTCTTCTTTAAAAAGCCTACTTTTTCAATATACGACTCAAGCTTTATTTCAACACGATTGATTGTTGAATTTACTGTATATTCTGCCTTTAATTTTTCTTGTTGAATTACGCTGTTACGAATAAACAAACATGCCATATTCGTTAAAACAGAAACCAACACAAAACTAATTAGTATTCGATAAACTACATATTTATTTTTCATGGTTTCATTATAAAACGAAAAAAGGTGTGTGACAAAAATTATCATACATCTTTTGCGTTAAACTTTTCACTATAATGCGACTGCATAGCTTGCCAATCCATAAATAAAACATAGAAAACTCGACCAAAACGTTCGCTTTCCACAATTCTTCCTTGATCAAGTACAGGAATATAGGTTCCATCTTGTCTTCTTAATTGATAATGAATATAGTCATTCTTACTTCCACTTTCAATTTGATTCCAAATACTAGTTTCTACCACTTTTTGTTGGTCTTCACGAATTAAATTTCGGAAACTTTTCTTTGTACCATTAAAGAACGCATCTAGATTTTCATATCCAGCCATATCTAAAAATTCTTTATTTGCGTAAAAAATTTCATCATCCTCTTTATCCGCTCGATAAATAATAAAAGCGCCAGGTAAATTTTCAGAAATATCATTTAACACAAATCCTAGTTGTTTACGAACACCAGATTGAAAACCTTCCTGATAAGCCTTGCATCCATTTTTACCATGAAGTTTTACTTCATAAAGAGCTGTGTCGGCACAACGCATGAGTTGAGACCTTTCAATCGCATTATTTGGATATTCGGCATAACCAAGTGAGATACAAAAAGAATATGTTTGCCCTTTACACGAAAATGTTTTTGGCGTTTTTGTGAATTCAATCAAAGATTCTTTCATTTCTTCCATTGTACAATTTGGTAAAAGAATACAGAATTCGTCCCCTCCATTTCTACCAAGCAATGCAGAAGATGGAAAAAATTTTTGCATATTTTCAGCTAGGCTTATTAAAGCTTTATCCCCATAGGCATGTCCATACATGTCATTTATTAACTTGAAATCATCTACATCTAATAATACGGCCACGTAATGTTCTTTTGGATTTTTTGAAATCATCTTTTCTGCCATTTCATCAAATCCATATCGATTATAAAGCTTAGTCAGTCCATCTTTATGGGCTAGTTCTTTTAATTCAACTCTTCTTTCATCCAAAAGGAATAAGAGTGTTGTAAGTCCAGTTAGTAGAAGAACTAAGGATAGTCCTCCAAAGAAAATTAAATATAAAGTTTTAGAATTGCTCCATCCAGCTCTAGGCATGATTTGAAGTTTCCATTTTTCTTTTCCGACAGTCAAATCATAAGTGACCGGTCGAATCATTTTATCGCAATTCGCATCAACAACTACATGTTTCTTATCTAAAACAGACGCTTCTCTTGAAAGTCGATAATTATATTTAAATTTAGATAAAGCGTTTGTCGAATCCTCAAAAACTTCAGGAACACGCAAAATCGCAATCGTAAATCCCCAAAAATATTCTTGTCCATTTTCATCTTTTAGATAAATAGGATTACGAACAACAAGCCCAGAACCTCCTTGTTTCAATTCAATAGGACCTTGGGTAATGGTTATATTATGATCTTTTGCGTAATTCGAAATTTCACCTCGATTCGAATCCTTTAATAAATCAATTTTACCCGTTTCATTTCCTTCTTCAGAATAAATTTCTGTTACCACTCCATTCGGTGCTAATTGCACACTTTGTATAGAATAAGACATTAGATTTTCGGCTACTTTGGAAAAATTTATGATTTGACCATTTCCATTTATTAATAATTGTTTTAAAGTATCTGTTATTTCAATTCCATTTTCAATATCATTTTCTATACGCTGACCATATGTCACAGCATTTAATTTTGCGATCGTACGCCTATCTTTTTGAATTTGAACATTTGTATTATATGTAAATGTGAGTACCCATCTGATGACCCCATTCAATAAGTGGACATAATTAATGTCA
>OLON01000828.1_pt1 | contig 19475 bp, 20 predicted proteins | sample 1672691 | NCBI WGS metagenome assembly OLON01 (sample SAMEA3136714, study PRJEB25190) | human gut metagenome | biome: human gut; feature: human-associated habitat; material: faeces | place: Austria | collected 2013
TTACATTCCACAGACGCATAGAATGACTTAAGATCGATTGCAATATAGGTTCTTTCCTTTTCCATCATTCTACATCTCCCGATTCTTCTGTGTTCTGTTTCTAATTCTTATTTATCCTGCCCGGAAAACTTTCTCATCATAACAATCCACTCAAGGATTTCCTGCCTGAATTTTTCAACATCATTCGTCCGTTTGCGCACACCAGCTGCTGCAGCATGTCCACCTCCGCCAAACGTCTGCAGAAGTTCGTTTACATTGATCCATTTTCCATCAGACCGGAAGGAACAACGCCAGCGATTTTCTTCTTCCTCATACATGGTAAAACATCCTGTTTCTTACTTCCACGCCTTCCAGATATCCGGCTGATATCCAAGAGTGGATTGTTTTCCATTACGAACCACCGGTGTCTTAATCACCTGCGGATTTTCCAGCACCTTCTTAAGTTTATCTTCCTCTGCAATGTACTTAATGAGCGCAAGCAGATCCTTATCCTTGCCCTCCCAGTTTATCATATTTTCCAGTCCACCATTTGCCTGGGCAACCGAATTGAATTCGCCCTTGCTCATGCCCTTTTCTTTCATATCAATAAACTGAAACTTGATCCCACGTTCCTTAAAGAAACGTTCTGCTTTCTTTGTATCATTGCACTTCTTTGTTCCAAAAATCTGTACGTTCAAATCAATTCTCCTTATCCATTGCCATATGTATCATTTTCTCAAAGGATTCTCTAAAATGCTCATCATCCTCCGATGTTCGTTTTCGTGGTCCTTTTAAATGATTCTTTCCGGATGCCCTTCGTGCTTTCTTATTCAGATGCCGTTCCATAAGCATCTGGTCAATATTTTCATTGGTATACCATTTCCCGGATTGATGAATCGCATACGCATTTTTTCCTAATGCCATTGCAGCCACACCGTAGTCCTGTGATACAACAATATCGCCTTTATGGCAAATGCTGATCAGTTTATAATCCACGGCATCTGCTCCGGCTCCAACTACGATCACTTCACTGTAATCAGAAGATAACACATGATTGGTATCACACAACAACGTTACAGGAACACTGTGCTCTTTTGCAACTTTTTCAACAATACCAATTACCGGACAGGCATCTGCATCAACAAAAATCTGCATATCTTCTCCTTTAATTACACATAAATGGCGTACGAACCTCGATGAGATTACCACTCGGATCATACAGCCTTACAAGCTTCTGCCCACCTGCAAGTTCTGTCAGTTCAGTGGCATATCGAACGAAATACTTACCAGATTCATATTTCGCAAGCAATCCATCTATATCAAAATCCTCGAAATACAATTCCATCATGTTATTGAATGGCGTAGAAGTTTCATTCAATGTTTTCCCCCATATGTCGGCATCCTGCAAAACAAGTCCCTCCGATAAGATCACATTACCTTCATTCTTAAGAATCACTTGCAGTCCAAATAAGTCTTTATAAAACTCTATGGATTTTTCTATATCATCCACCACGATCAGTACGTTTTTTAACATGTCAGACACCTCGCAATCCGCTCTGTTACTTCTTCTGTAAATAATACTTTTGATTACTTCTCTACATACCGTCTCCGATAATATTCCATCGTACGATACTCGATAATATCTTTCATCTGCTTCTTAAAAGCATCAACTTTAATTACATCTGCCAATTCATCTCGAATTCCCAGTGCATAGCCATCCTTATCTATAAAAAAGCCTTTACCAGAAGCTTTTAAAAACTTAATCGGCATACTTTTGGCTTTGCTTAAATGCTGTTTGTCTGTTATCCTTCGATACTCTTCATAAGAAGTTACTTGTGGAAAATCTTTCCAGTTCGTGCCTCGATTAAAAAATCTTTTCCAACTTTCTATCACTTCATCTTCCGTTACAGCCATCCTTACATTACCATCGTTATAAAAGCCGTATAAAATAGGCATCTTATATACTTTCTGCATATCTGTTGTTTCAATCAACTGCAGAAATTCTTTTCCTATTCCATTATAAACCAGAAGTTCTTCATCCGATAGCTCATGAATTTCATATAAAAAATCCATATATCGTTTAAACGGATTTTCCTTCGAATGTTTCATACAATATTCATATATATGATCATCCATATTCGTAAAAAGTTCCATTCGTGTCGGAGATTTTCCATCAAGTAATTCTTTTACACGATAATATTCCTGTTGAATTCTTTCTTTGATCGATAATGATTTTTTGTCCATTTCCCGAAAAAGATCGATCAAACGCATATCAAAATCCACGATACAATCATCAGGATATTCAATTTCAGAATAGTCATATGCGGTTCTCTCTCCAACACAGGCACCTCCGTTTAATAAAAACGGTGCACGCCCGGCTTTTTCGTAATTTCCAATAAAATCAAGTACATTGACATACTCTTTACCCTTGCTGATACGCAAGCCACGACCCAACTGCTGTAAAAACACAGTAGGTGATTCCGTCGGTCTCAAAAACATAACCATATCAAGAGAAGCAATATCCACATCCGCAGAAACTCCATATTTTGTATTAAATGCGCGAAATTATACTACATTTAGTGCTCAGTGGGGAGTACCCCTATTAAATGGCAAAACCTTTTTTGAAAAACCTTTATCTATGGGCTTTCTCCGGATTTCGCACTAAAGTTAGTAATTCTTATTTCTGTATCAAATACTTGTGGAATGGGGGGTGCCCTATATTATTCACATACTTATATTTTGGTTATCAATTTTTTCCCCGCCTCTGCTAAGGGCTTTCTGAACGTATAAACCAAACCTGATACCACTGCTAGCGATCCTAATATCTTAATATTATGGTTTCTATGGCTCTCCTGCTGTCTTTCACAAAACTGTTTATTTTCTGTATCTTTATGATAACGTTCCTGCTTCATCTCAGCCATTCTTTTTCTTATTGCTTCTCTTTCTCCTTCACTTTCTGCTTTATCCATATTCATTTTGAGAAGCTCATATTCTGCTGCATCAGCCTCGCAAAGCCTATTAATGTATTCGTCATTTGATTCAATAATTGTTTTATCAAACTCCGTAGCGTCCTGCATTGCATTATTTGCAGTTTCTTTAAACATCTGAATCTTTCTTATTTTATCTACATTTTTATTTTCTTTTCGTTTTGGCATTACCTGTTTTTTATCTTCCATGCTACTTCCTAATCTAGCCCTTCTTTTATTTTCTCAATCAACGTCAAATCAGCCGGCAACCATTGAACTGAATCAAGTTCATCCTTCCTTAACCACTTAGCAGCTTCTGCTTCCTTCAGTACCAGCTCTCCAGTTATTGTCTCGCACCAAAAACAGTCCATAGAAAGATGGAAGTTTGGATAATCATATTCAATGGTATCTATCAAATCATATACTTCGATATCCGTATCTAATTCTTCTCTTATTTCACGCTTGAGCGCCTGCTCCGGTGTTTCTCCTTCTTCTATCTTTCCACCAGGAAATTCCCATTGCCCTTTGAACTCCCCATATCCTCTAGATGTAGCAAATATCTTACGCTTCTTCTGTACAGAATCACAGATGACTGCGGCGACTACATTAACTGTTTTCATTTTCTGTTGTCTCCATTACATCATTAAAAAATATTGAAATTGCTTTTTCCTTAATTGAATAATATCTTTTTTCTCTTGTAACATATGATACATATTCTCTCTTTGACAATTTCTCCATTATCTTTGTTATTGCCAAATGATGTCGATCGACTTCATTTCCGATTTCTACTGCAGACATTTCATGCTGCCTATTGTTATATAAAACACGTAATATATCAATTTCTATATCAGGCAAACTTTCTGATCTCCACTTTGCTATTTGCTCCTTCATGATTTCCTCTAATTGATTTACCTCTTTAATACAATTCTTTTTTTGACAATTCAAGCAGAAACCGAATTTTTTAACAACGTCATACTCTGCTTTATCTGTATATTCATACCCACAATTGCTACATTTGGGAACTTCAACTGCATTTATGGCTGCCGGTATGAAATCGGTATAATCAAATTCATCCTGGCGCCAATAATCATATGCTCTTCTAAATTCAGGCTTACCATAATCTATTTGATTTTCTAAACACAATCCATAATTTAAGCCATAATATGATACCCTAACGCCTGGCTTTCTACTACTTCCTTCATTAAACTTGCTTACAATATAATACAATTCTAATGTTTGCAAAATGCTTTCAATTTCTTTATCAATGTAGAAATGCGATGTCGGAAGCCAGTATGTTATTCCTGATTTATACTTTTCTATCGTCTGCTTATATATATCTTTTATTGTTTGCTTTCCTGTGTATTTTTCTACCAGACCCCTTTTTATCCTTTTAGCCATTTCTATCAAATCATCCATTAGTTTCTTTTGTGTCATTTGCGTGAGAATTTTATTCTCATCAAAAAATGATTCTTTATATCTACTGTCATTACAAAAATCAGCCAAAATGTTATTTACAAAATATGTTTTAGATGCATTATTTAAATCTGCAATTGTTATACCATTTCCTTTATTGATAGAATTAAGAAAACTATACTTTAAAATATATCCAAGACTTCTAGGGATTCCCGCAGATGCATAGAATAATGTCTTATAGTATGTATCTATGTTTTCTTTAGCTGTATCAAAAATATCATCCGAATCTAATTGTCCGTTCGTATATACTGAAATTCTCTTTTTCAGTGTTCTCTTTATATAATCAATTCCTGATGCCTCAACATTTTTGTAATTTGTTGACGTTTTCTCATATACATCATAAAAATCAAGAGAATATGATACTATTTTCGACGAATCTATATTCCCAAGATATATTCTATATGGATATGCAGCTAGCTTAATAACAAACACATCATTATAAGAAGAAATAATTGGTGCTATTAAAGAGTCTACTATCAGTTTCTGTGAATCCTTTGCTAGTTCACTAAAATCATCCAAAAAAAGATATACTTTTGCCACTGAATGTTTATCTAATATCTTCTTCATTTTTTTTAGAACCGTATTTATAGAAAAAATACGCATTTCTTGTTTTGTATGCTGTTCTTCTGTTGCATTTTTTTGTGAAAAAGACATCCCTGCCTCTGCTTTTTTATCTGTATTTGCGTTCAAATTAAACTGCGTATTTTTTTCACTATTTATGGTGAACTGCATTGTTCTTCTGAAATTTTCGTCTATATATTCACCGCTTTTGATTTCTTCAAAAAGCTTTTCTATATCTTTGTCTTGAAAAATTTTCTTACAGTCATTTTTAATTTTCTCTAATATCTGATTAAAAAACTTCAAATAAACATTATACTTGTTCATCAATTCTTGTTCTTCGCTATTAGATGTCCTGATTTCCTCATAGCAAGACTGTAAATTTATATATACAGATATCACACCTTTCTTTTCTTTTAGTTTTTCTTCTGCTTGTAAAAAAATAGTAGATTTTCCTGTTCCCCTGCGTCCCTTAAAAATAGCATGATTTTCATCTAGTGCTTGTTTTAAGAAATAATCATTTTCAAACAAATCCACATATAACTGTGGCAACAAATTTTTATTTTCATCATCCCGAATATCCGGGCGACCACTTTTTATCAATGACTTAAATGCTTCTTCTATATTATCCCTCTGGGATAGCAATGTTAAACCATCCATTGTACTCCTTCTCCTTTACCACCTATCTCAACTTATCTTTCAGTTCCTGCAAACTTTCTTCTATTTTATCGACATCAACAAAAGTGCAATACACAATTTTTTAATCACAGGAAGAAGTTCCTGCTTTGGCAAATGCAAAATAGAGGAACATGCCCAGATGCCATCATACACCCCAATTTCATCCAATTCCTGAAATAGCATTTCCTTTACTTTAATCCCTGTAAAGCTGCCTGCCTATCGACAGAGTTCTGCAGATCCGTCAATTGCCGCCACCTGGTATCCCTTCTCAAGGAAATATTTTGTATCACGACCGGAACCACAACCAAAATCAAGAATTGACACACTACAAGGCAATAGTTGGAGAAACTTCTCTTGTGCCAGATGCATATCTGCATTCTGAGTGTTTTCTATTAAATTTTTTTGCATTTAGGTTGTAATAATTAATTGTAGTGTTCATAATTTCCTTTCCCATTTAAGACAACTTTCTAATCCTTTGTGGCATCAAGCAAACCAATATAAGTGTCTTATCCAATCTATAAAATCACATTTCTTGTTAAATAATCTTTCCAGACAAATGATCAATTTCATGCTGGCAGATCTGCGCCGTCCATCCTGACAGTTTCTGGCGCTGTTTTTTCCAGTTGAAGTCATAATATTCTACTTCAATTTCCTGGTATCTGGTTGTCTTACGAACACCATCAAGGGATAGACAGCCTTCTTCTGTCTCATACATGTCACGCTTTGAAACAATCACCGGATTGAACATCACTACATCTATGAATCCCATATTCACAATAATGATATTCTTCTTTACACCAATCATATTGGCAGCCATACCAACACACCATTCCCGGTTTGCCTGCAGTGTGTCCTGCAGATCCTTTCCAACCTGGATGTCAGCTTTCGTAGCTGGTTCAGATGGCTGGCCTAAGAAGAAAATGTCTCTTACGATTTGCTTTACCATTTATTTCTATACCTCACCTTACTATATTTTAATATCGGAATTAACACCAAGACTATCTAGTACAGCCTTCATATACTCCTCTTTTGTATGTGTTTTAATTGATTCACCTTCATCTGGCTCTGATAAAAATGGATAATACTCATTTGCTTTCTGCTGAAAACACTGTATATATTCCTCTACAGACAAGACTTTTACAAATCTTGAATCAATTGTCTTCTGTCCATCTTTGGTATGAAATTTTTCAATTCGACGATGATATATTTCTTTCACCAAAATTTTGATACGTTCACCAAAAGATTTCGCCAAAAAGTCTTCCAAATCAGCTTTCTGTAAAAATATTTTTTTATCCTTATTTTCTTCATAACGCTGTTTTCTGTTAAGATCTTCTTTTACTGCAATCTGCACGATTCCCTTCACTTCATCATAGATTCTCTTAATATCATAATCATGTCTTGTAATTTGAATCCATTCAACCCCCATATTACGCAGGTTTCCTTCATCTTTGATTAGATCTCTTCCAAGATCCTGTCTTTTCAGGTTTGTCAATTGCTCTATTGCTGATACATCTGTTATATGATGATAAAAAACTCTAATGTCTCAATACTTCTCTGATATTTTAGATCAGAGCAGTCTTCAACACCGTGATCAACTATTAGTGTTTTCAATCTGTATTTTGTATTCTTCAACCACTCTAGATTGCTTCCATAATTGTACGTTAATCTAAGATACTCCAACGTAGCAACATCCGAGAAATCATCCGGAGAAATATCAGACATATAATAAAGCTCTAGCCTATTGAGATTGTTTAAGCCAGAATAATCCATGTGTTCTTCATATTTTCCTAGCGCTTCTTTAACTGAGCTATCTTCATAATAAAATAATTTTAACGTTTTTAAATTTGGCAAACATAATCTGGGAGCATAATATATTTGTTTTATACTTACATTCAAATATTCCAACTTTTCCATATCGAGAGCAACCAGCTCTTCCCAGTCAAAATAATATCGTGAAACAGATAATTTTTTTAAGTTTTTTGCCATCTTCAAAATGTATGGTATCTTTTTTACAAGTTCGCTATCTTCACATACTATGAACACCGATTCTACTTCATCCCAATTTTCCGGAAAATCATTTGCATTTTCTATATGCAAATATTTCTTTTCTCGATTACCATAAGTATCTAAATATGTATTAAATCTCTGCGCTTCATTCAACCAGTCTAACTTTTTTTCATTAATGTCAGCCACACATAACTCCAATCTGTATATTTCGTATCTGAAAATGCCTCTTCCATTATTTCAAATGATAATAATTTAAATAATCTGTCCTCATTATAGTTAAACCTGAATTATTCACATATGAAAATAATATGCGGAACAGGAATACGATCATTTACAATCGGACAAAAAAACTTTATTCTGGTTAAATCCTCAAACGAAGCTAAAGCAAGTGCTATTCTGTACAGGTTAGTAGAAACCGCCTAAGCAAACAGATTAATTACTTTTAAATATTTCATTCTTTTACTTACTAAAATCCCACAGAACATGAATGACAAAAACCTGAAGCTTATTTCATGACTTTGCTCAGCAAAGCTTCATAACTATCTACTACATCGTAAACCACATTATCACCACTAATCGCCTTGAAATGTTCTCTTGCACAATGAACCTTTGCATCCTCAATGCCCCTGAGTTCCAGTGTGTCCATAGAACCTTTTGTCTCTGCGACAAAATAGATATGCTTTACAGTACCTTCTTTAAACGCAATCGCCCAGTCCGGATTATAATGTCCTACTGGTGTGGAAATATAAAATCCATCCGGAAGCTTCACATATACAGCAACATCTGATGCTACATCCAATTCCTGTGCAAACTTTCGTTCATTTGTAGAATCATAAATAATGTGATCAAACAGATGCTTGTCTGCCTTCATTGCATTCACATTCAGCTTACCTTTTATGGTTGCATCAGTGAAAATGTCTGTGTCATATTTAGCATCCAAAACATCATATGTGATATGTTGAATAATTGCCGTTGCTTTTTCATTATTAATTAACTTCCCAGCCTGAATAATAAACTCTTCCGGATTATCCTTAAACTGATTGAATACCGTAGGCTGAATTCCGGTAAGAATTTGAATGACAGCCTTTCGAGTAAGCCCAGTTTCCTCAACCAACTTTCCAACAAGATCATATTTAACACTGGAATTCGTCGCAACCTTATGCTCATCATATGTTCCTGACTTTTGTTTCTCAAATGATGAACCTTCCAACAACGCATCCTTTGACTTAATCTCTTTCATAGATCCAGTCTCAACCTTAAAGAATATCTTTGGCACACGAAGCTTGTTGTCAAGGGCGACAATTGACTTCCGAACTAATTCATCTGTATCAAAGTCGACCACATACGCTGTTCTAGCATTAATTTTACTCCATAATGCCTTAAATTCTGGCATTGCAAGTTTATCCGGATCAACCTTAAGTTCGACATTATTACTTCTGGCATTCTCGGGTTTCATCTTCGTATCATCGTAAATACTATCAATAATCAGCATCAGATCCGGTTTATATTGATCCATCTCTGTTCCAAAGCTTACTTCACCATTTGCTTTGTCCTCATAGAATTTATCTGTCAGCGCATCATTTTCATCAATATAATCCATCTTAATCATATAATGAATCAGTCTTCTCGCCATGGAAGCATCTATCGTTTCTTCATTACCATCCTTATCATGCACCCTTGCATTCTCAAAAAGAATTTCAGTAACCTGACGTGGTCTGTTTCCAACAGCCTCAGCAATTTCAGCCTGCAGCCCCTTTGCAAACTTATCGTAGCTCTCACTTGCAATTACGGTAAGCACATTAATATTATGAACATCTGCACCAAGTGCATTCTCATCCATACGATCGCCATCTTCATTTACGCAAAGACGCATACCACGACCAACTTCCTGCCGTTTACGAATTTCGCTATCACTCTGTTTCAGTGTGCAAATCTGAAAAACGTTCGGATTGTCCCAACCTTCTCTAAGTGCGGAGTGAGAGAAAATAAATCTTACCGGTGACTTCTGCGGATTACGATCCAAAAGAAGTTCTTTATTTTTCATGATCAAGTCATATGCGCTGACATCGTCAGAAGAAGTCTCTCGACGCTTAACTTTACTGTTAATCATATGTCCTTTTTTATCGATAGAGAAGTATCCTGCATGTGTCTTTTTAGCATCGATACTTTGTAAATATTTGATATAATCATCTTCTCCAATTTTGTACTGAAGATTCTGAATAACATCATTATATTCTTGCTCAAACATATCTGCAAAAATACCATTCACCGGATTACCCGATTCATCGTATTTTCTATAATGCTCAACTTCATCGATAAAAAACAGCGACAAAACCTTTATTCCTTTATAGAACAACTGACGTTCTCGTTCAATATGCGAAAGGATAGTCTCTCGTATCTGGATTCTACGAAACTGCTCCGTGCTTACTTTACCAATGACGTCTCCTGCATATATTTTAATACCGTTGATAAACTCTAATGAATCATCACGTCCATCGATACTCTTTACTACAAAATTATTCTTGTATTCTTCCAATTCACCAGAGTTAGGATATAAGTTATATCCTATTTCAACCTTTCTAGAGACAGTTTTTATCCCTGATGAGCCTTTTGTGTGAAACTGAATTGTTGCAGTAGGATTTGATTTAGAAAGGTTAATTCCTTCTAAATATATAAAACTATCCGTTGCAGTTGTTCCAGATTCTTGGATTCCTTTGACAGTAATTTTTTTAACCAATTTCTTATTATAGGCCTCCATGGCATCTAGACGATAAACCATATTATAAATACTATCACTTTTATGTGTAGCCGAATAACGAAGGGTCATTAACGGGTTGAATTCCTCAAGATTTTTCTTTGTATGTTCACCTTCTACCGACTGTGGCTCATCGATAATAACAATAGGATTGGTCTTAGCGATAATATCAATCGGTCTTCTGGATCTGAATTCATCCAGCTTCATATAAATTCTTCGTGCATCTTTACCTTTCGCATTGAAAGCCTGGGAATTAATGATCATTACATTAATTGAATTATCCGATGCAAATCTGTCAATCTCTGTAAGCTGAGAAGAATTGTAAATAAAAAATCTGATTTTCTTTCCGTATTCCTCTGCAAAATGCTCCTGAGTCACCTGAAATGATTTATACACACCCTCTCGAATAGCAATGCTTGGAACAACAATAATAAACTTACTCCAACCATAATGCTTATTTAATTCATACATGGTTTTGATGTACGTATATGTTTTACCAACACCAGTTTCCATTTCGATTGTAAGATTATATGTGCCTTCCAATTTTGATGAAGGCTCTATCTGATTGTTTCTCTGTATTTTTTGAATATGATCTAGGATAATCTGATTATTCAGTTCCGGTACAATACGCTGATTGCTCCAACCTGTAAAATCCATTTCGTCAAAGATATTCGATTGAGAATATGTCTGACCAGATTCATGCAGTTTTCCCTGATATCCTCTATCCATCATGTAAGAAGGAGTCAAATATGGCTGTCCTGCAAAAACATCTACTACCGCTTTTGCAGCATCAGCCTGAAACTTCTGATGCTTAAATTGTAGCTTCATTATTCTCTCCTCCTTAGATTACTTTCACTGTTGTATCTGGTGCCATGAGTTTAAAGATTTCACCTACATTAATCTTTGAAGGACTTCCAGCAAAACTACTATCTCTAAAAACTGCACGAAGCGGCTGCTTCTTTGCAATTTCCTTAATTACGGAATCAGGAACATTCTCATCAAAACAAGCAATTAGATCTCCGGCATTATAATTATGAACAGTATATCCATCTATTTTCTCAGAACTATACGGTAATGACAAAGGAAGCCCCCATTCCAAAAGACAACCAAACAAAAGATCTAAATCTGTTCTGTCTTTCTTAATATTTGACTCAAGCATTGACAATAACGTCTGTTCGGTTTCTGCTGGTGTAAAATAAATATCCTTCATATTTGAGTCATCTATACGAAATACTCTAAAACCTTTATCACTGTTTCCACCAATTTTTTTTGCTACTCTCCTTATTCTTTCCTTTCCTATTTCACAAATATTTGTAAATCCAGCTTTATATGCCTCCGTCTTTTCATCACATATTTCAGGGACTTGTACCATAATAAACTTTCTATTCTTATAATCTTCTTCGTTTAATTCCATGACTGCACATGCAGTTGAACTTGACCCTGAAAAAAAATCTAAAACTATATCTCCATCTTCCACACCAAACAAGGTGATGAGCGACTTAATTACTTCTGGATTTTTAGGACTATCAAAGGGAATATCTACTCCAGAAGGTTTTGACACTAACATATCTGACCAATTGCTATTTCTTAAAATACCTTCTGAAGGAGCAACCCAATGTTCTACCCCTTTATTCTTTCCTGTTCCTTTTATATTACGTCTTAAAAAACGCTTACATTTTCCGGTTTTTTTCCAATATTCTTCTATGGTCATTCTATCAGCAAACTCTTTTTCATATACTTTATAATTTTCCTCTGCTTCTCTTGCAACAGACTCTTGCCATTTCCATTGGCCTTCTTCCGGAGTATATCCAAACAGATTGTATCTCATTGTCGGTCTATCAGCATTATTCCAAAATCCTTTCCAATATCCCTTAATAGAGCGTTCGTCTGTTGACTCCCTATATATAGCTACCATTTTCGAGGATGAAACTTTTGAATAAATCAAAATATACTCTAAACCTACATTCATACTTGATAATCCCTGATCTGCAAATTGCAAGTTAAGATTTTTATCATATCGCCTGACTTCAACAAGATTCCTAAAATTCGCTTCTCCAAACACCTCATTACATATTTTTTTTAAATTATCTAATTCTTCTTCACCAATGCTTATTGCTATAAATCCATTTTCAGCTAACAAATTTCTTGCAAGAATTAATCTAGAATATATCATTGAGCACCAATCCGAATGATATTTTCCAGCCGAAATATTATTTTCCCTTTTGAAATTAACATTTCCCTCTTCATCAAAATATCCTACACCTTCATTATAATCTTCATTATTCATAACAAAAGAATCTGGATATACAAAATCATGTCCTGTATTATACGGAGGATCAATGTATATCATCTTAATTGCTCCGAAATAACTTTCCTGAAGTAATTTAAGTACTTCTAAGTTATCTCCTTCTAAATAAAGATTAGCAGTAGAATCCCAATCAACGCTATCAGCACATATTGGTCTTAATGTTTTAGTAGTTGTTTTGTTTGCTTCCACAATCGCTGCTTTTTTGCCAACCCATGTTAATTCGTAAGCCTCATCACCTTCAATAATAGAATCTGACATCATTTGAGCCAAAAGCCGAAAATTTATTTTTTTTACAAGCTCGCCATTTTGTTCTGTATTTTGAATACAGATTGGATAATTGTCTGTCACAAATTCAATCAGCTTCTTATTATTTGAACATGTCTCTAATCTTATCTTCTCCATTTTTTACCTCCAAGGAATTCTATTGCGTTTCTTTAGTTGCAGATTTTCTTTTTCCAGAATATCAAAAAACTCCATAGCATCTAAACTTTTTGCTAATGGAATCACCCTATAGTTTGATTCTATTTCCACTTCTCCACCTGCTGGAATTAAATGCTTTATTTTATATTTCATCGTGTCATTCATCATATCTTTTGTAGCTCCACCTGTGATGAAAAGTTTAAAATATTTTTCTGTAAATAGCGAATTAAATTCCTTTTTGTCAATTTCATATAAAACTCTTATATAATAGTCTTTTACTAATTCTCCTGGTTTATATCCATTTGAATACGGGCCAATCACATCAAAATATGAATCATAATTATTATTTTTGTCAGGAGCAAATATAGCAAAGTCTATTCCATTTCTCACACAGGAAGATCTAACTTCTATTGTTTTTCCCCCAATCATTATATCGATTTGATTATGTGAAGACATGTTGCTTGGTTTCTTAACATTGTCTGATCCATATAGCCATGATAACATTTCTTCACATGCAAGTTCCGCTATTAATCCTGATTTGTTATCTATTTCTATAATATTATCCGTTCGTATTTTAGAAGTGTTTGCTGCACCTTTGTTTAAATTAGGCGTTATCCTTTGAGCATATGTTAGTACTCTATTAAAAAAATCACTATCTTGAGAAATATTTATTTCTAAACATACAAATTCAGTTCTTCCTACGCCATAACTATATTTTATATTCTTTCTTTTAGAAAACATCACACGGTCCATTCTATATTTCCTCACTTTTTTTCTTCAGTTTTTTCAATTCACTATTCAACTGCATCTGCTTATTCAGTTGTTTTTCCTTCTTAATCTTTTTCTGAAGATTTGCAATCTGCTTTCCTAGTGCTTCTTTCTCTTCTTCTCTGGCAACTATATCCTTTAAAGATTCGCCTTCTTCTGCTGCCTGCAGCTTATCCCCAGCAATTTGCTTTACAAAATTTTCATAAACAGAATCAATATCCAGACCCTCCAACTTTACTGGTAAGTCCTCTTCTTCCATCCATTCTGTGTGGTAATACTTGTTTACCTTAAAAGCAACACTTCCGGAGGCAGTTGCTTCCTTATATCCGATCCACGCCTGGTACTTTCTCTGATATTCCAAAAGGAACAAAATATGGTATGGTATTTCTCGATCCATCTGGCGAAGCATCCCTTCCTCAAGCATCTGATCGTTGAGTTTGACTTTGAATACTTCTATCTCTGTCACATTTGTTCCCGGAGCAAGATTCAGCGTAGTTGTTGCAATTTTATTTCTCCAGTAAATTGTTTTTACCTGATCTACAAATACTTTCTTTAACGCAGGTGATATTTCCAAATTTTCATAAAATTTTTGTTTCGGAATTCTTTTATTAAATTCCGTAGTTTTTGGTAATCCCAGCATCTAATCACCCACCTCTCCTATTTCACTACAAGGAAACAAATCAGTTCAAAGTCATCCAGTCCAGATACGTCAGACATAAGAGCTGATGTTCCACCGGCTGAAAACAAGCTGTCTATATCGCTTTCTTCTTTTACATCAATAATAGAATTGATGGCATCACTGAGTAAATCTGACATCTCAGCCATATTGCGTCCGTCTTCTGTTTCCTCATTGAAGATTGTATAAACTTCTTTTATCGGTTCTTTTTTTCCTCTGCAAAGAAGTCTGACATCATCTAAAAGCTTTTTCGGATTTAGATAATCGCAAATAATCTCTCCATCCACTCCGATGTAAACCATGTAAAATGGATGAATACGATTCTGGTTATCAATATTCACGCTATTATTTACATTTCTGAGGACGAAAATAACTCCTTCAGGAAGTTCTTCTGTTGCTGGAACTACTGCATGAAGTCCTCTTGGCTTCGTATCCATATCTGGATGAGTCTTAAGATACTCCAATAAATCCAAACGGAATTCATTTAAACCAAGATCCATAATGGAAATACCGTCTGACATTTCCTCGATGTCTACGACTTCCTCCTGCAGTCTCTTCAGCTGCTGTTTTCTGTATTCCAGGTCTCCCTTTTCCTCTGCATTAATAAGATCATCATCACCGGTAGAAGTCATAACAGATATTTTCATTCTGGTCTCAACTCTTGATTTCAGATTAATATAATCATCCAGTGTCATATCCGGCCAGAAGTTTACAAGCTGAATATAGTCATTCTTACTTCCAATACGATCCACACGACCAAATCGCTGAATAATACGAACCGGATTCCAGTGAATATCATAGTTTACAAGATAATCACAATCCTGCAGGTTCTGTCCTTCTGAAATACAGTCTGTAGCAATCAGAATGTCGATATTAAAATCATTATCAGGCATTAACATTGCCTTACCCTTTGATAATGGTGAGAAGCAAGTAAGTACATTATTAAGTGTTGCCTTCAATCCCTTTATCGTTGATTTGCCATCTGTAGTACCGGTAATAATTGCCGTATCCAATCCATATTTTTTCTTTACAAAAGCACTTACATTCTCATATAGATAATCTGCTGTATCAGAAAAAGCTGAGAAAATAAGAATCTTCTTGTTTCCTTCATTGATCGGATGCTCAATCTTTTTCGAAATCAGATCAAAAAGTGTCTGCAATTTTGTATCATACTCTGGCGTAATATCTTCTATCATCAATGTCAGAAGTTCAAGCGTATCTGCATCTGCGTTTAATTCTTCTCTCCAGCTCTTATAATCCATATCAGCAAGATCGATCTTTACCTTTTTACCTACAGTAAAATAGTCTGTATTTCCATCGTCCATATCAAACTCATCATCTGATGCTTCATACATGTCAATATCAGCCATGCCATATTTTTCAAATTTATCTATAGCAGCTATGGTGCTCGTAATAAGCTCCCTGATTCTTTCCAAAGTGAGTTTAAAAGAATATACTGAAGACTCCAGTCGTTTCAACAAGTTGATACTCATAAGTCTTCTGATACCTTCCTCACGACCTCTCTGCGTAAGGTTCACTCCCTTGTTATGCGTCAAATCCATATACTTATCCAACCTGCTTGGAAAAATATAGTTTGACGGTGTATAGATACATAACGTAAGCAACATCAATTGCTCATAAATCTGATTATAGTTGATTGCTGATTTTAAGGATGTGAGATTTGGCCTTAGGGATATAGGTTTCAGCCTCTCCGGAAATTTTCCAATCTCAGCTGTACTATAATACTTTTCAATATGCTTTCGGGATCTTGCAATAGTTACACTATCCAGTACTTCAAAGAAATCAAAATCCAAAGTTCTCAAAAGAGCATCTGTGGTTCTCTCTTCCGGATCCAGTTTGCTCCATGCATTAAATGCCTTCTGAGCCTGACGGAAAATATCCTCCAAAGATTTGCTTGTGTTAAGCTTGCTGTCGAGATTCTCAGCATCGCCTTCATAGGCAATTGCCAGCTGGTTTCTCAAATCCACAAATCGATTATTAACTGGTGTAGCAGAAAGCATCAGGACCTTTGTCTTAACGCCTGCACGAATAACTTTATCCATCAATTTCACATATCTATTTTCCACAGTGTTGGCATGTGTACCAGCACCATTACGGAAATTGTGTGATTCGTCGATAACAACCAGATCATAATTGCCCCAATTCAACCGATCCAGATCAAGTCCATTTGAAAATCCACCATTACGTGATAAATCTGTATGAAACAGGACATCATAATTTAATCGATCCGTAGCAATTGGATTGTTTACATAATTATCTTTATAAGTATTCCAGTTCTCAGCCAATTTCTTAGGGCAGAGGACAAGAACACTCTTATTTCTATTTTCATAATATTTAACAACTGCTAATGCTGTAAAAGTTTTACCCAAACCTACACTATCAGCCAGAATGCAGCCATTGTATTTCTCCAGTTTATTGATAATAGCAAGCACTGCATCTTTCTGAAAGTCATAGAGCATATTCCAGATTTTACTTTGTTTAAATCCAGTTGCTTCGTTTGGAAGCACATCCTCAGAAATATCATCCAGGAATTCACTGAACACATGATACAATGTCATAAAATAAATAAATTCCGGTGAATTCTCATTGTATGCAGATGATATATTCTCGATAACAATATCTGTAACATCCTGGAGCTTTTCCTTATCATTCCAAATATTGTCAAATATCTGCATATACTGTTCAGTAAACGGAGATTCCATCCTATTGACCATATTATAAGCGTTATTACCTCGATCACACCCTATGTCAACGGTCGTGAATCCATTCAATGGCATATAAGCAACTTTTTCTTCCTTACTCTCCACTGTCATAAATCCGGCCATAGCCTCACCGGTAGTATTGGATCTAAATGTAGCCTTCCGTCTGATCCATTCAGCACATTCCTTGGCAATGGCCTTCTGAGTCATTTCATTTCTGAGCTTAATCTCAAACTCCGTTCCATAGAGACTCCGCTCTCTACCGATACGAGGAATGTAAAATTCTCTCCTCTGTTTGCTAGCCTTTTCCGTCACAAATGTAGGTGATGTAAAAATAAATCTCAATTCATCTACATTTTCCAACTGTTTTTTCAATTCATTATAGGCATACATAGAAAAGCAGGCTGCAGCAATTGCAACCTTGCTTCCTTTCTTCATTGTGCTCGCCATATCATCACGAACTATATCCGTAACATTATTAAATACTTTCATGCCCTCATCCCTCTACTTCTGTGCCTCTTTGATATATTTTCCACTTTTTATTCTTCCATCCTTGGGTCTTTGAGCATCTACTGGAACAGCCCAATAACTACCTATTTTTGTTGCTCCAGATATTCTTCCTTCTGCACATAATCTTTGAATACGTCTTCCAGAAATCCCCCATTTTTCTGCAGTTTGTTTAATTGATAAGTATTCCATACTAATTCCTCTTAATGTACCACTATTATTGATTGGCAATATACAAATAATCTTATCAAATATTATAATCCGAACCTCGAACAATATCAATTAATACTCTCTGATTATATGCAACTTTTCATCAAATTTCTCTTACTGCATTTCTTCAATCCTGTCTATCCACGACAACGGATCACGCGTACGATTCCGCCTTCCTTTCACTCGAATTTCATATTCTACTTCTGTTGGAAACAAAAGTGCTTTAACACAAATTTTCAGATATGGATGACCATCTCGGCCCGGATGAGGTCCTATGTCAACATTCTTATATTTTCTTCTCATCAATCGACAAACCATTTCTACATCAGCAGATTCTATATATGCCTTAGACAGAAAACTTTTTTTCAAATATGGTGCTATGTCCTTTTTTATATCTGATATTGTCGCTTTTTTCTTATCCATTATACCTTTTACCTGATCTTTATAATCAGTCCATTTCAAAAATCAAATTCATCCGGATCCAATCCTGCATCTTTCAACACTTCTCTTCTTTCATCCGGATCCATAAATTACAGTTCATCATACTCAAGTCCGGCATCCGCAAAAGTATCGATCTCATCGTCATCATCAAAGATACTTTTTTCATCATCCTTCATCATTTCGTCCATGAACTGAAACTGTGCAGCACGTTCCCAACTATCCAATTTCCCGTCTCTGTTAAAATCAAACATCTTATCACATCCAAACATGATTTTTCCTCCCTTAATCTTCCATAAACTCGAAATATTCCTGTTCACTGGCAAATAAAATGTATTTGCCTTCTACATATCCCATATATCCGTTGCTTGTGTTATAACCTTTCATCTGCCAGTCCTCCTTGGATTTTTCTTCTTTTTTGATGTTATCATCTTACAATAAATGGCTGTGCGAAAATCCCGACAACCAACTGGTTCTATGGCGGAGATAATTGGGCTCTATGGCAGATTAAACGCTGATTAAAGGCCTTTAATTGCCAACTAAACTACGAAGAATTCCAAAATCATGTTGCAGATTTAGAGGCTTCCATTCATGCCACCGATAATAAGATTCAACAAACGAGACTGGCAATTCAAAATCAATAAGTAATTCAGAAACACTGTGAAGTCTATCGGGCCTGTCGTGACATCATACGTGCTCAGAATTTGGTATTCACAAACTTCCGTCGGCTGAAAAACTGCAGCGACAACAGATGGAACTGGAAGAAGAACTGTCCTCAGCCAAAAAAAAGCAGGATCTCCAGCAGCAACAGAATACCCTGCATATAATTGAAAAAAATTTTGATGCTATGATCCGCAAAGCTGATATCAAGGTTCCGGAGAAAGCGCCTTCATCAAGAATCTTGAGCTCTTAAATGCCGAAAAAGAAAAATTAAAATAAGCCATAACGCGACGAAAAGCAATGAACCATTTCTGACTCATTGCCTTTTCCTTTACATACGCTGTAATTGATT
>OLON01000837.1_pt1 | contig 19294 bp, 18 predicted proteins | sample 1672691 | NCBI WGS metagenome assembly OLON01 (sample SAMEA3136714, study PRJEB25190) | human gut metagenome | biome: human gut; feature: human-associated habitat; material: faeces | place: Austria | collected 2013
CAACATCATTATATAGCGTAAAAAGAGTATGGATGGCCGGATAAAATTGAGAGGATAAAGGGATGAACAAACAGGACCAAATGACAATGCAGGAAGCGGAACGAAAGATGGAATCTTTGAGGGAAGTGTTTCAGGTTGTCAGACTGGTAGACGGGGAAATGCTGATGGATCGGGAAAAACGGATAAATGCAGGAGATTTATCTGAAACGTGTCAGTGTTACAGTTTCTGGAAAAAAGACAAGGAATGCGAGAACTGTAGCTCTCTTCTGGCACTGAAAGAACAGACGCAGAAGATAAAATTTGAATTTCTGGATTTGCAGGTATTTCAAGTGATCTCGCGTTATGTTGAGATTGATGGCAGACCCTATGTTATGGAAATGATTCAGAATCTTGATGAGAGTATTCAGATTGATCAGGAGGGGTATGATAAGCTGATCAGTAAACTGTCAGGATATAATGAAAAGCTATATACGGATGTAATGACTGGGATATATAATCGGCGTTTTTTTGAAGAAAAGATCAAAAACATGGAGGATGAAGCCGGAATTGCAGTGATTGATCTGGATGATTTTAAGCTTCATAACGATACTTATGGACATAGTGCGGGAGATGCGGCACTTATAACGACTGCGAACATTATCAAAAAATATATCCGGAAGACGGATATTCTGATCCGGTATGGTGGAGATGAATTTTTACTGATCCTTCCTTCGATTAAGAAGCATATTTTTGAAGATAAGCTAAAACTGATCCGGGAAAAAATCCACGATGCGGTTGTGCCGAAGTATGAGAAAATGCAGCTTTCGGTCAGCATCGGCGGAGCTATATTCCGCGAAGGCAATATTGAAGATGCTATTGCCAGTGCTGACAGACAGATGTATATAGCTAAAAATTATAAAAATATGGTTGTCACAGAATGGGATGAAAATGGAAAGAAAAAGGAAGAAAATTCTGCATCAGAAAAACTGAAACAGCAGATCCTTATCGTGGATGATTCGGAAATAAACCGCGAGATTCTGAAAGAGATCCTGAAAGAGGACTACCGGATTTTGGAGGCGGCTAATGGAGAAGAATGTCTGGAACAACTGGAACGGTATGGAACAGGGATCTCACTGGTGCTGCTCGATATTGTGATGCCGGAAATGGATGGATTTGAAGTCCTTGCTGCGATGAACCAGAATCATTGGATTGAAGATATTCCGGTAATCATGATTTCCAGTGAAGATTCAGACAGCTATATCAGACGGGCATATGAGATGGGCGTTTCAGATTACATCAGCTGCCCGTTTGACGCAAAAATCGTATATCAACGCGTCCTGAACATGATCAAGCTATATGCAAAACAGAGGAGACTGATCCGTCTGGTGACCAGGCAGATTTACGAAAAAGAGAGAAATAACCGGATGCTGATCGGTATCCTGAGCCAGATTGTTGAGTTCAGAAACGGAGAAAGTGGTCTGCATGTGATCCATATCAATCTGATCACACAGCTTTTGCTGGAACAACTGGTGAAAAAGATAGGAAAATATCAGCTCTCATGGGAAGATAGATTATTGATTGCAACAGCATCGGCTTTGCATGATATCGGAAAGATTGGAATTGACGAGAAAATTCTGAACAAACCGGGAAAGCTTACCAAAGAGGAATTTGAGATTATGAAGACACATACCTTAATCGGTGCACAAATGCTGGATAATCTGGATATGTACCGGAATGAAAAGCTGCTCAAGCTTGCATATGAGATTTGCCGCTGGCATCATGAAAGATATGATGGAAAGGGATATCCGGACGGACTTGTCGGAGAAGAAATTCCGATTTCGGCACAAGTAGTATCGCTGGCGGATGTGTATGACGCCCTGGTGAGTGAACGGGTTTACAAGAAGGCATTTTCGCATGAAAAAGCACTGGAAATGATCCAAAATGGTGAATGCGGTACATTTAACCCACTGTTACTCCAGTGTATGACCGAAGCACAGGATAAATTAAAGACAATGATGGAAGTAGCAGAAAAGAATAAAAAGGAGTAGAAAAGACAGAATGAAGGCACTTGTAATTGCAGAAAAACCTTCTGTTGCGCGTGATATTGCGCGTGTACTTAAATGTGGGAAAAAGATAAATGGAGCAATTGAAGGAGAGCGTTATATTGTAACCTGGGGACTTGGTCATCTGGTTACCCTGGCAGATCCGGAAGATTACGATAAAAAATATAAAGAGTGGAAAATTGATGTGCTTCCGATGAAGCCGGCTCCATTTAAGCTTGAAGTAATAAAGCAGACCGGAAAACAGTTCGCAGCGGTGAAAACACAGATTCACCGCAAGGATGTGAATGAAATTATCATTGCTACGGATGCAGGACGAGAAGGAGAGCTGGTAGCAAGGCTGATTCTGGAAAAAGCAGGAAGCAAAAAGCCGATCAAGAGGCTGTGGATCTCATCTGTAACAGATAAAGCAATCAGAGAAGGTTTTGCAAAGTTGAAGAACGGGCATGAGTATGATGCGCTTTATGATGCTGCAATGTGCCGTGCCGAGGCAGACTGGCTGGTTGGAATCAATGCAACAAGGGCACTGACCTGTAAATATAATGCGCAGCTTTCCTGTGGACGTGTGCAGACACCAACGCTTGCAATGATTGCAAAGAGAGAAGAAAAGATCCGTAGTTTTATTCCGGAAGGTTATTATGGAATGACTGCAAAAGGACAAAATATTATGCTGACCTGGCAGGATCAGAAGTCAAAGAGTTATCGCTCATTCGATAAAGAGAAAATGACCGGACTGATGAAAAAGCTGGATGAACAGAAAGCGGTAGTGGAAGAGATTAAAAAAACACCGAAAAAAACGTATGCACCGCTTTTGTATGATCTGACAGAGCTGCAGAGAGAAGCCAATCAGCGGTTTGGATATTCGGCGAAAGAGACGCTGAATATCATGCAGAGACTGTATGAGAATCATAAGGTGCTGACCTATCCGAGAACGGATTCCAGATATCTGAGCAAAGACATTGTTCCGACGATCAAGGACCGTCTGGAGGCATGTGGTACAGGACCGTACCGTAAGCTTGCAATGACAGCGAAGAAAAAGGATCTGAGCGGAAAGCTCGCTTTTGTAAATGATGCGAAGGTATCGGATCATCATGCGATTATCCCAACGGAGCAGTTTGTGGATCTGAGTCATATGACAAATGAAGAGCGGAAGATTTATGATCTGGTTGTGCGGCGTTTTCTTGCTGTGCTTTATCCGCCATTTGAGTATGAGCAGACACAGGTTACGGTGAAGGTTGGCGGTGAAACTTTCCTTGCGTCTGGAAAGATTGTGAAAGCGCAGGGATGGCGGGCTGTTTATGAAGAGGAAGTCTATTCAGCTGAGGATGAAGAAGAGGAAGAAGCATATGAGTCTGGAAAGAGTTTGAAAGGACAGACACTGCCGGAACTGGAAAAAGGACAGGAGATTAAAGGACTTGTGTTGTCATTGACAGAAGGTAAAACGAAGCCACCGGCACATTTTAATGAAGCAACACTTCTGTCAGCAATGGAGAACCCGACGGCTTATATGGAAAGCCATGACAAAGCGATGGCGAAAACACTTGGCGAGACAGGAGGATTGGGAACGGTTGCGACAAGAGCGGATATTATTGAAAAACTTTTTAAAAGCTTTTTGCTGGAAAAGCGTGGAAAAGATATCTATCTTACATCGAAAGCGAAGCAGCTTCTGGAACTTGTGCCGGAAGAGTTAAAACAGCCGGAACTTACAGCAGACTGGGAAATGCGTTTGTCGCAGATTGCGAAGGGAAAGCTTTCGCGGAAGGATTTTATGAAGGATATTGATAAATATACGGATCAGGTGGTTTCTGAGATTAAGGCGGGAGCTGGAACGTTCCGGCATGATAATCTGACAAATAGTAAATGTCCGCGATGTGGTAAGAGAATGCTTGCAGTGAAAGGAAAGAACAGTGAGATGCTGGTTTGTCAGGACAGAGAGTGCGGATACCGCGAAACAGTATCACGGACAACGAATGCGAGATGTCCTGTGTGTCACAAGAAGATGCAGCTGAAAGGAAGAGGGGATGGACAGATTTTTGTGTGTGTCTGCGGACATAAGGAGAAGCTGACATCGTTCCAGGAGAGACGGAAGAAAGAAGGTGCGGGAGTCAGCAAGAAGGATGTGCAGAAATATTTAAGACAGCAGAAGGATGAGCCGGTGAATAATCCATTTGCGGATGCGCTGGCTAAGATTAAGTTGTAGGTGGCGAATGGGATGGTGTGTGGAAGGTTTGGCTTTCTGGTACGTCTCATTGACTTGATGGCTGTAGTACAAAACGGAACCGGAAAGTCAAACCTTCCACACGCCTGTGCATTGGCAGACGGGGATGTTGTGGTGAAGTGGAAAAAACAGAGTTTATTTTTACTTATTTATTGCTTTTGGATGAACATAGGCTTAAATTCATGATATTTTTCAAAATGGGACTCATCTACACGTATGAAAGCAGATCCGATTTTGGCATGAAGATAAGGGATAATATCGCTGTCGTAATTGCAGATGGTGTTGAGTGCAAAGACATGATGATTATCCGGATTGTCCATATATTCGTCATCTTCATTACCAGCCATGAATCTCCAGCCACTGTCCGGATTCCCTTCTGTTGGCTCTTCGCGGAGCATGTAGCCGACTTTGTAGCCTTCTTTTGTGATCTTATCGGAAACGACACAACCTTCCCCATTCGGCTCGTCCCATTCGATCAGATTTTCAATCGGAATTTCGATAAATCCCTGCTCTTTTTCTGCCATTTTTTTCCAGTATTCTTTTAAAATATGAAGCAATGCTTTTGCATCTTCTGTTTCTGTGGCAGAATTGTATTCCTTCATCTCACTAAAGGTTCCGGATTCACTGACGATCCCAAGAAGCCATTTTCCAAAGAAAGATTTCTTGAATTTAAAGATCATACATTTGATCCCATCCTCATCCTCAAAAGAAGCCGTATACTCAATCTTCGCCGGTTTCCGCCCCAGTTCAGCCGGATCAGCCAACCAGTTTTCAAGTTCCTCCATAGCATTCACAATTTCATTATTCATAACTTTGCACCTCACTACTTATAATAATTCCATGTTGATTGACTTTTCTGTAAAACCACATTTTTTGTACATTTCATATGCAGCAACATAAAAAGTTTCTCTACCTAAAGCATCCTGAAAAGCATCCAAAGAGAAAAAATTCTTACTTTCTTTGTAAATATCAGGCCGCCAGTTCACATGCAAAGCCTGAACCTGATTCAGGATATGTACTACACTGTCAAAATCACTGGTTTCCGCAGGTCTGATAATTATATCCATATATTTCCTCCCTCGTAAAGCATGAAAAAATATATACCTATAATTCAGTATACCATAAACCCAATTATTTCAATATAGAATATGTTCTTTTATAATTTAAAAGATTTGCTACTCATAGCAAACTATATGGTAATCAAAAAACTAGTAAAGTAATTTCCACACAATAAATATCATTTCTTCATAAAAACATTTTAATAAATAACCTTTTCATCAACAAATTTCAACTGCACATTTGCCAAGCCACAGGACAAATGTCCGCCTGGCGCCCGTCCTGAACAACACTCAACTTCGCGAGTAGAGTTCCGGGGCACCCCTCCGTCTTGAAGCGCGCAGATTTTCGGGCAATCCTGTTTCCGGGGCATATGCAGGAACGTTACCTCCCTGTTGCATTCCGAATCCGCCCCGGAAACAGGATTGCCCGAAAATCGTCCCCCTTCCACACCCACCTCCCAGGAACCCCACTCCCCCATACCGCATACACTAAAGCATAGAAAAAAGAAATGGAAGTGCCAGACATGGACCTGAGATTGCCTTATTATATGATGTATCCGATTCCATACGCATTTGACGAAGACAAAATCCAGAAGCGCGACCGGGAATACCTGCAAAGTATGTATCCGGCAACAGCAAAAAAGATTTTTCCATATATACAGGAAGAATGCGACCGCCAGGAATATGAAGGAAGCATGATCTATGATGAGTACCCGGATAAGCTCCAGCTGTGCCTGATGTGTCGCAGGGCGTATGAACAGGTCATGAAACAGGAAAAATGGGAAAAAGAGACCTATACTCCGGAACAGATCCGGGAGATCGTAGAAATCCTGATGTACCAGGAATTGATGGAAAGAAGAGGAAAAGGCAGGCGGCAACAGGAAAAAACAGTTGCTTCATGCACAGGACTTGTGCTATAATATCGTCCGATATAAAAATGACAGCATCTGAAACACAGTTTCGGTAAGGAGTGAGCCAGGGTACATATGAAGAATATTATATTTATCGGAATGCCGGCAGTTGGAAAAAGTACCGTCGGAGTGGTAGTCGCAAAGCGGCTTGGATACGAATTTATTGATACAGATCTGCTGATTCAGAAGCAGGAGAACAGACTTTTGCGGGAGATTATCGCAGAAGAAGGTCTGGACGGATTCTTAAGTATTGAGAATCAGGTCAATCGTGATGTGGAAGCGGAACATGCGGTGATTTCCCCGGGAGGAAGCGTAGTTTACTGTGAAGAAGCAATGAAGCATTACAAAGAGATCGGAACCATTGTTTATCTGCATGCGTCATTTGAGGTTATCAATTCCAGACTGAAGAATGCAAAGAAAAGGGGAGTTGCACTTCGGGACGGGCAGACGCTGAAGGATCTATATGACGAAAGGGTAGTATTATTTGAAAAATATGCAGATATTACTGTTTCAGAGGATGGACTGGAGCTGGAAGAAACCATTGAAAATGTAATGGAAGTTTTGGAAAATCAATAAATTTTTTAAAGAAATTATTACAAAAGTTTTACGAAAATGAAGAAAGCAAGATAAATAATTTTGCAATGAATATAGAAATATGCTATACTGATATGTGATATAGAGGATTATTACAAAAAGCTTCATACAAATCCTGAGAGATCTGGAAAGAATAAAAAGTATGAGGTTTTTTATTCATGAAATAATAAAGAGTATGAATAGAGTGTTTGACAGAAGTATAGAACAGGATATATTTCAGAGGGAAAGAAATCGTTAATTGAGGTGCGAAATGGAACAGTATATTATTAAGGGTGGCAATCCGCTGGTCGGCGAAGTCGAGATCGGTGGAGCAAAGAATGCAGCACTGGCAATTCTGGCAGCTGCGATTATGACAGATGAGACAGTTACTATCGATAATCTTCCGGATGTCAACGATATCAACGTTCTGCTGGAAGCAATCAGTGGAATTGGTGCCGAGGTTGACCGTATTGACCGGCACACAGTCAGAATCAACGGAAGCAACATTGAAAATTTTGATATAGAATATGATTACATCAAGAAGATCCGTGCATCTTATTACTTGCTCGGAGCACTTCTTGGTAAGTATAAAAGAGCAGAAGTCGCTCTTCCGGGAGGATGCAATATCGGAAGCCGTCCAATCGACCAGCATCTGAAAGGTTTTCGTGCGCTTGGTGCTTATGTGGATATCGAGCATGGCAAGATTATCGCAGAAGCAGAGCGTCTGATCGGAAAGCACATTTATTTTGATGTGGTAAGCGTAGGAGCTACGATCAACGTTATGATGGCAGCATCGATGGCAGAAGGACTTACGATCCTTGAGAATGTGGCAAAAGAGCCTCATGTTGTCGATGTGGCAAACTTCCTGAACAGTATGGGAGCGAACATTCGTGGAGCAGGTACGGACGTGATCAAGATCCGCGGTGTATCCCGCCTTCATAAGACAGATTATTCTATCATTCCGGATCAGATCGAAGCCGGCACATTTATGTTTGCGGCAGCAGCAACCAGAGGTGATGTGACTGTTATGAATGTCATTCCGAAGCATCTGGAAGCTACGATTGCAAAGCTTGTTGAGATCGGATGTGAAGTAGAAGAATTTGATGATGCAGTGCGTGTTGTGTCCAAAGGAGATCTTCATAATACACAGGTGAAGACTCTTCCATATCCAGGATTCCCGACAGATATGCAGCCGCAGATCGGTGTTACACTTGCTCTTTGTAAAGGGACAAGCACGATTACAGAAAGTATTTTCGAGAATCGTTTCAAATATCTTTCAGAACTTGCAAGAATGGGTGCAAATGTCAAGGTTGAAGGCAATGCAGCGACTATCGAAGGCGTAGATAAATTCTCGGGAGCAAGGGTCAGTGCACCGGATCTTCGTGCAGGAGCAGCACTTGTGATTGCAGGAATGGCCGCAGATGGCATTACGATCGTAGATGACATCGTATATATCCAGAGGGGATACGAACGTTTTGAAGAGAAGCTCAGAAGTCTCGGTGCAGTGATCGAGAGAGTTTCTACAGAACGTGAGATCCAGAAATTCAAGTTAAAAGTAGGTTAAGACAGGAATTCCTGTTTTGATAGAACATATTTCCCAAAATGTATATTGACGGAAGGTATGGACAGTGTTATGATGTGTAGCGGTAACAATTAAATACGCTTTCTCTTATTCAGAGTGGTGGAGGTACAAAGGACCTGCGAAGCCACGGCAACCCCGGTAAGCCGGAAGGTGCCAACCTGAGCGAGCAATCGAACAATAAGAGGATTGATGATGAGATATCAGGTCAGTCCTTTGGGGCTGACCTTTAAATTTGCATAGACAGAAGAGAAATTCTGTTTGTCGATTTTCATTATTCCAGAGATAAGAGAGGCAGATACAAAGAAGAAAAGAAAGGAAAAAAGATGGAGAGATTATTATTTACTTCTGAATCAGTAACTGAAGGACATCCGGATAAGATGTGCGACCAGATTTCCGATGCGATCCTGGATGCACTTATGGAGCAGGATCCAATGAGCCGTGTAGCTTGCGAGACATGCGCGACTACAGGAATTGTTATGGTAATGGGAGAAATTACTACAAATGCATATGTAGATATTCAGAAAATCGTTCGTGATACTGTTCGCGAAATTGGTTATACAAGAGGAAAGTACGGATTTGATGCTGACACATGTGGCGTTCTGACGGCAATTGACGAACAGTCAAGCGATATTGCTATGGGTGTTGATAAAGCTCTTGAAGCAAAGGAACACAAGATGTCAGATGAAGAATTGGAAGCAATCGGTGCAGGAGACCAGGGAATGATGTTCGGATATGCATCTGATGAGACAGAAGAATATATGCCTTATCCGATTGCTCTTGCACACAAACTTGCAAGACGTCTTACAGAAGTAAGAAAGAACGGAACACTTCCATATCTTCGTCCGGATGGAAAAACACAGGTAACAGTAGAATATGATGAAAATGGAGTTCCGGCCCGTCTTGATGCAGTAGTACTTTCTACACAGCATGATCCGGATGTTTCACAGGAACAGATCCATGAAGACGTGAAAAAATACATTTTTGATGAAATCCTTCCGGCAGATATGGTAGATGAGAATACAAAGTTCTTCATCAATCCGACCGGACGTTTTGTGATCGGTGGACCACATGGGGACAGCGGCCTTACCGGACGTAAGATCATCGTAGATACTTATGGGGGAATGGCGCGTCACGGCGGTGGAGCTTTCTCAGGAAAAGACTGTACAAAGGTAGACCGTTCAGCAGCTTATGCAGCACGTTATGTTGCTAAGAATATCGTAGCAGCAGGAATTGCCAAAAAATGCGAGATCCAGCTTTCTTATGCAATCGGTGTTGCACAGCCGACATCTGTCATGGTAGATACTTTCGGAACAGGAAAGATTGCAGATGATAAGCTTGTGGAAATCGTTCGAGAGAACTTTGACCTTCGTCCGGCTGGAATTATCAAGATGCTTGATCTGAGACGTCCGATCTACAAACAGACAGCAGCTTACGGACACTTTGGACGTAACGACCTGGATCTTCCATGGGAGAAGTTGGATAAAGTGGATACTTTGAAGAAATATCTTTAATAACAGGTTCTGAATTTGATCGTTTTAGAAAAAATTTAGAAAATTTTACGGGTGCTTTGATGTGAAGCACCCGTTTTTATGATATGCTATTAGTTATCAGGCAGACTTGCGTGAGCGCCATACGGACCTCATAACCGGGCGTGCACGATGAATGGAGGATGAATATAGCATGAAACTAAGGACGAAACTGGTGATTTCTTTTGTGACGATGATCACGATACCGACTATCCTGACAACGGCATTTATATTTGGAATTGCGCGTTATCAGATCGGAGTCATTGAGCATACTTATGGAATTACCGGTGAGGAATATAAAGATTTTGCAAAATCCATCAGAGTGTTGGGAGATATGCCGGAGATCCAGCAGTTTATTATAAGCGCATGTATCGCAGTAGTCCTGATTCTGACATTTACAGCGATGATCATGATGGTGTGGATTTATGGAAGTATCATCAGTCCGATTCACAAGTTGCAGGAAGCAGCGCAGAACGTAGAAGAAGGCAATCTGAATTTTGAGATCAAGCCGGAAAAAGATGATGAGATGGGACGGCTGATGCAGGCATTTGAAAAGATGCGGATCCGTCTGAGAGATAATGCAGAGGAGAAGCTGAAGAGTGACCGGGAAAGCAAAGAACTGATCAGCAATATTTCCCATGACTTAAAGACGCCGATCACAGCGATCAAGGGCTATGTGGAAGGAATCCGTGACGGGGTTGCAGATACGCCGGAGAAGATGGAAAAATATATCGGAACCATTTATAATAAGGCGAATGAGATGGATACGCTGATCAACGAACTGACCTTATATGCGAAGATCGATACAAACCGGATCCCGTATAACTTTGCACCGCTTTCAGTCAACGATTATTTCAATGACTGTGCCGAAGATATTGAGATGGAGCTGGATTCAAAGAATGTAGAGTTTGGTTATTTCAATTATGTAGAGGGTGATCAGAAGATCATTGCAGATCCGGAACAGTTAAAGAGAGTGATCAACAACATTGTCAGCAATTCTTTGAAATACATGGAACGAGAGCACGGGCTGATCAATCTGCGGGTAAAGGACGTAGGTGATTTTATTCAGGTAGAGCTTGAGGATAACGGAAAAGGAATCGCAGCGAAAGATCTGCCGAATATATTTGACCGGTTCTACCGGACGGATGCTTCAAGGAATTCATCCAAGGGCGGAAGCGGAATCGGTCTTTCAATCGTGAAGAAGATCATTGAAGATCACGGTGGCAAAATCTGGGCGACTAGCCGGGAAGGTGTTGGCACAGTGATGTATTTTGTAATCAGAAAATATCAGGAGGTACCGATAAATGAGTAAGATTTTAATTGTAGAAGACGAAGAGAGTATTGCAGATCTGGAGAAAGATTATCTGGAGCTGAGTGGATTTGAAGTAGAGGTTGCAAATGATGGACAGACAGGGCTTGATAAGGCGCTTTTCGGTGATTTTGATCTGGTGATCCTGGATCTGATGCTTCCGGGCGTGGATGGCTTTGAGATTTGTCGTAAGGTTCGTGCGGAAAAGAATACACCGATCATCATGGTATCTGCGAAAAAAGATGATATCGACAAGATCAGAGGACTCGGACTTGGGGCTGATGACTATATGACCAAGCCGTTTAGTCCAAGCGAGTTGGTGGCAAGGGTAAAAGCACATCTGGCACGTTATGAGCGGCTGATCGGAAGTGCCGTGGAAGAGAATAAGGTGATCGAGATCCGTGGACTTAAGATTGATACCACTGCACGCCGAGTGTGGGTAAACGGAGTGGAGAAGAATTTTACAACAAAAGAGTTTGATCTTCTGACCTTCCTTGCCAGTCATCCGAACCATGTATATACCAAGGATGAACTTTTCAGCGAGATCTGGGATATGGAATCCATCGGAGATATCGCAACGGTAACTGTGCACATCAAGAAAATCCGTGAGAAAATTGAATATGATACCTCAAACCCACAGTATATTGAGACAATCTGGGGTGTGGGATATCGTTTCAAGATGTAATGAAAAAGAATAAAAGGAAAGAGATTACAGTATGATAACCAGTACAGGAAATGCCAGGGTAAAACAGCTTGTTACATGGCAGAAAAAGAGAAAGGCACGTGATGAAGAAGGCGTCTATATCGTAGAAGGGATCCGGATGTACCGGGAAGCTCCGCGTGCGCAGGTGAGAGAGGTTTATGTATCGGAGCAGTTTTACAGCCGATATGGAGAAGAGCTGGGACTTTCGGCATGGGGAAGACAGCTGGAAATCCTGTCAGATCATGTATTTTCCCACGTGTCAGATACAAAGACACCACAGGGGATCCTGCTTGTGATGGAGCAGAGGAGCTGTGAGATATGTGAGATGCTGGATCTGGACGCGCAGGGAAGGAAACCGCTTCTGATGGTGCTGGATAATCTGCAGGATCCGGGAAACCTGGGAACCATTCTCCGTGCAGGGGAAGCGGCAGGCGTAACCGGCGTGATCATGAGTCACGACTGTGTGGATATTTACAATCCCAAGGTGATCCGTTCAACGATGGGATCGGTTTACCGAATGCCGTTTGTGTATGTAGAGCATTTGCCAGAAACCCTGGAAGTACTTGCAGAAGCCGGGATTCATTCCTATGCGGCACATCTGAAAGGAAAGAACAGCTACGATCAGGAGGATTACACAAGAGGGACAGCATTTTTAATTGGAAATGAGGGTAACGGACTTCGGGATGAAGTGGCAGATGTAGCAGAGTGTTATATCAAGATTCCGATGTGTGGAGAGGTAGAATCACTGAATGCGGCGGTTGCATCTTCGGTTCTGATGTTCGAGGCGGCAAGACAGCGACGGTAGTGATGAGGGGAAATCAAGCGCAAAGGAGAGTGTGATTTGATGAAACCGATAATCGATTTAAATAAAGAATATGGATTGGTATTCGATGGAGGAGGAGCCAGAGGTGCGTATCAGATCGGTGCGTGGCGGGCTCTTTCGGAAGCTGGTGTGAAGATCAGTGCAGTAGCGGGTACTTCTGTGGGCGCCCTGAATGGCGCCCTTGTTTGTATGGGAGATCTGGAGAAAGCAGGACATATCTGGAAAGAGATGGCATTTTCCCGTGTTATGGATGTGGATGATGAGTTGATGGAACAGTTCTTTGATGGAGAGGCATCCATAAGAGAGATTTTGAAAGGTCTCTGGAAGAAGCTTGCAGATGGTGGAATTGATATTACACCGCTTAAGGAATTGATCCATGAGGTTGTAGACGAAGAAAAGATCAGGAAATGCGGAAAAGAATTCTGCCTTTTGACATTTTCTGTATCGGATATGAAGGAACTGGATCTGAGTATTGAAGATATACCGGAAGGTCTTCTGGAGGATTTTCTTCTTGCCAGCGCATATCTGCTTGGATTTAAAAATGAACCGCTGCACGGCAAGACATATATTGATGGTGGTGCGGTCAATAATGTGCCGACCGCGTCTCTTCTAAAAAGGGGATATAAGGATTTGATTCAGGTAAGGATCTTTGGTCCGGGAAGAGTGCCGAAGACGACGATTCCGGAAGATGGCTCTCTGCTGGAGATCGAACCGAGAGTAGGACTTGGCAGTATTCTCGAATTTTCGGCAAAGCGGAGCAGACAGAATTTGAAAATTGGCTATTATGATGCAAAAAGAGCGCTTTACGGGCTCACTGGATCGATTTACTATATTGAAGAAACACGAGAAGAGTGTTATTATGTAGAAATAATGAAGCTTTTGAGCGAACTTGAAAAGACGGAATATCGTTTCAAACTCAAGTTGCCGATCGGCTGTTCAGACAGAGAGTTGTTCTATGGAATGCTGGAGGCAAGTGCGAAGCTCATGAGAATTCCAAAATATAATATTTATACAGCAGATGAACTGTGGAATGAGACGAGCAGAAAGTACGAGACTCGTACAGATGAGGGAAAAGAAAAACTGCCGAAATTCATCCATGCGATTGCAAAGCTGAGAAAGGACTACAAGATGAATTTAAAAGGAAGAAGTTTTTTGAAACTGGAAGATTATACACCGGCAGAGATTGAATATCTCGTTGACCTGGCAGGTGAATTAAAGGCAAAGAAGAAAGCAGGAATTAAAGGACACAGCCTGGAAGGAAAGAACATTGCCCTTATTTTTGAAAAGCCATCTACAAGAACCAGATGTGCATTTACCGTGGGAGCACAGGATGAAGGTGGAATCCCGACATACCTTGCAGGTAATGAGATCCAGTTAGGCGATAAAGAGAGTATCGAAGATACAGCACGTGTACTTGGAAGAATGTTCGATGGAATCGAATTCCGTGGATTTGAACAGAGATACGCAGATGTACTTGCAGAGTACAGTGGAGTTCCGGTATGGAATGGTCTGACAGATACTACACATCCGACACAATGTCTGGCTATGCTCCTTACCATGAAAGAAGAATTCGGACACCTGAAAGGTCTGAAGGTTGCATACCTTGGAGATGGACGTAACAACGTTGCGAACAGCCTTCTGGTAGGATGTGCCAAAATCGGAGTAGATGTAGCAATCGTTGCACCGAAGTCACTCTGGACTTCGGAATCTCTGTGGAAGAGATGTGACGAATATGCAAAAGAATCCGGAGCAACTATCGAGATCACCGATGACCTTGATGGTGTAAAGGGAGCAGATGTCATTTACACAGACGTATGGATTTCCATGGGTGAAGAAAAGAAAGAGCAGGAAAGAGAGCGTCTCGGAAAGCCATATCAGGTAAATGCAGCTCTGATGGAACGTACAGGAAAAGATACTACAATCTTCTCACACTGCCTGCCGGCGATCAAAGAAAAAGAAGTTACCGAAGAAGTATTTGAAGGACCACAGTCAAGAGTATTTGATGAAGCTGAGAACCGTCTGCATACAATCAAGGCAGTTATGGTTGCAACTTTAGGAGAGAACGAATAATAAGCATGAAAGCGGAGATATTAAAGATGCTCCGGCAGAGCGATGGGTATCTGTCGGGGCAGCAGCTCTGTGACCACTTTCAGGTGTCCAGGACTGCTGTGTGGAAAGCAATCAATCAGTTAAAAGAAGAAGGCTATGAGATTGAAGCCGTGAGAAACAAAGGTTATCACATTGTGGATATTCCGGATCGGATTACCGCGGATGCGATAAAAAGCTGTCTGGAGACAAAATGGATGGCGAAAAATCTGGAGTATTATGACGAGATCGATTCGACTAATAACCGGGCCAAAGCACTTGGCGAGGCCGGAGGTGCAGATGGAACTCTTTTTGTTGCGGAGACGCAGACGGCGGGAAAAGGAAGACGCGGCAGATGCTGGCAATCACCGGCGGGCAGCAGTATTTCCATGTCGATTCTGTTAAGACCTGTGATGAATCCGTCAGATGCACCGATGCTGACACTTGTCATGGCATATGCGGCAACGAAAGCTTTGCGTGAAAAGACCGAGTTGGATATAGGAATCAAATGGCCGAATGATCTGGTCGTGAGTGGAAAGAAGATCAGTGGGATACTGACGGAGATGAGCGCAGAGATCGATTACATCAATCATGTAGTGATCGGAATCGGAATCAATGTCAATATGGAGTCCTTTCCGGAAGATATCGCAAAGACAGCGACTTCACTGCGGATCGAAGCGGGCAAAGAATTTCGCAGGTTTGAGCTGATCGCTGCGATCATGGAGCATTTTGAAAAAGCCTACGAAGCGGTCTGCGAGGCGGGGAGTCTGGAGCCGATCATGGAAGATTATAACCGTCTGCTGGTAAACTGTGGGCGTCGGGTGCGTGTACTGGAACCGGAACATGAATATGATGCACTGGCACTGGGGATTGACAAGACCGGGGAATTGCAGGTAGAATGTGAAGACGGTAGCCGAAAGTCTGTCTTTGCCGGAGAAGTTTCGGTACGTGGAATTTATGGGTATGTATAGAAGGAGAATTTATGTATCAGGATAAGATCGTATTATGCGGAGCCAACTCTTACGAAGAAAAATTTTATATGAATCCGGATTTTGATAATCTACCACAGCACATCAAAGATGAATTGAAGATCATGTGTGTGCTGTATGTACATGATGTCGGGGGAATCCTTACACTTGTATTTGAGGAGAATGGGGAGCTGGAATTTGAAGTGACTTCTGCAGAGGGAGATCCGATGTTTGACGAGATCGGAAGCCGTCTGAAGATCAAGGAGATTCAGACAGACGAGAAGAAGCAGGAGCTTCTGACACAGCTTCAGCTTTATTACAAAGTATTTTTTCTGGGGGAAGAGATTGAATGATAAAGACACTGACGATAGGAAATGTAGAGCTTCCGAACCGTTATGTGCTGGCACCGATGGCAGGGGTAACAGACCTGCCATTTCGTCTGTTATGCAAGGAACAGGGAGCAGGGCTTCTGTGCATGGAAATGATCAGTGCAAAGGCGCTCCAGTACAAGAATAAGAATACCAAGGCGCTGCTTGCGATCGATCCAAGAGAATACCCGGTATCACTTCAGCTTTTCGGGGAAGATCCGGACATCATTTCCGAGCAGGCAAAGCGGATCGAAGAACTTCCATTTCAGATCCTGGATATCAATATGGGTTGTCCGGTTCCAAAGGTCGTGCGCAATGGAGAAGGTTCGGCGTTGATGAAGGATCCGAAGCGAATCTATGATATTGTATATAAGACAGCGAGAGCGATCAAGAAACCGGTGACGATAAAGATCCGCAAAGGATTTGACGATACCTGTATCAATGCACCGGAGATTGCGAAGGTTGCAGAAGAAGCAGGTGCAGCGGCAATCGCAGTACATGGAAGGACCAGAGAACAGTATTACTCCGGAAATGCAGACTGGGAGATTATCCGTAAGGTGAAAGAAGCAGTGAAGATTCCTGTAATCGGAAATGGGGATGTGACAAGCGGACAGAAGGCACTGGATATGTTTGAGCAGACCGGCTGTGATGGTGTGATGATCGGAAGAGGCTGCCAGGGAAATCCATGGATCTTCAGGGAATTACTGGCATATGAAGAGACCGGATCCATTCCGGAAAGACCGGGCACAGACCAGATTCGGGAAACAATGCTGCGTCATGCAAGACTGCAGATCGAGTTCAAGGGAGATTATATCGGAATCCGTGAAATGCGCAAGCATGTGGCATGGTATACCAAGGGAATGCAGGGTTCTGCGAAGCTCAGAGATGAGATCAATCAGGTGGAAAGTTATGAAGAACTGGAGAACCTTTTAATGGAAAAAATCGGATAGACATAAAACGTGTTCTTTCGCATGAGAGAATGCGTTTTTGCATATATTAAACCAGCAAAGAATTGTTGACACAGCCGACGGAAATATGTATAATAATGAAATTGTGAAAGTAGCTTTAAATGCGGATAAAATCAGTATCTGCGGCTTGAATAGAAAATGATTTGTCGGTAAGTAAGGAGAATTATAATGGAAGCAAAGAAAACATTACTCACCTATACAGGACTTAAGAAACTGGAAGATGAGCTTGAAAATTTAAAAGTTGTGAAAAGAAAAGAAGTAGCAGGAAAGATCAAAGAAGCCAGAGAACAGGGAGACCTTTCAGAGAACGCTGAGTACGATGCAGCAAAGGACGAGCAGCGTGATATCGAGGCACGTATCGAAGAACTTGAGAAAATCCTCAAGAATGCAGAAGTTGTAGTAGAAGATGACGTGGATCTTGATACCATCAACATTGGATGTACAGTAGATGTATATGATAAAGAATTTGAAGAGGAAATCGTATTTCAGCTGGTAGGTTCTACAGAAGCAAACAGCCTGGAAGGTAAGATTTCCAATGAATCTCCGGTAGGAAAAGCCCTGATCGGTAAGAAAGTCGGAGACGTAGTAGCAGTTGAGACACAGGCAGGAGTTATTGAGTACGAAGTACTGAAGATCAATCGTTCAGTATAAGATGGTATACAGCAGAGAGAAGGAGTGAAAAAAGTGGCAACACAGCAGAACAATGGACAGGAACAGGATTTGAATCATTTAAGAAAGGTGCGCCGTGAGAAACTTGCAGAACTGCAGGCAAACGGACAGAATCCTTTTGAGATCACAAAATATGACGTAACACATCACAGCCAGGAAGTGAAAGACAACTTTGATGAACTGGAAGGAAAACACGTTGTACTCGCAGGACGTATGATGTCCAAACGTGTGATGGGAAAAGCATCTTTCTGTAATGTGCAGGATTTACAGGGAAATATCCAGTCTTATGTAGCAAGAGACAGTATCGGAGAAGAAGAATATAAAGCATTCAAGAAGATGGATATCGGTGATATCGTAGGTCTTGAAGGAGAAGTATTCAAAACAAAGACAGGGGAGATTTCCATTCATGCATCTGCTGTAAAGCTTCTCTCAAAGAGTCTGCAGATCCTTCCGGAGAAGTTCCACGGACTGACAAATACAGATACCCGTTATCGTCAGAGATATGTGGATCTGATCATGAACCCGGAAGTAAAGGATACTTTTATTAAACGTTCCAAGATCCTTACCGCAATCCGTAAATATCTTGGAAATGAAGGCTTTATGGAAGTAGAGACTCCGATGCTTGTACAGAATGCCGGAGGAGCAGCTGCAAGACCGTTCGAGACACATTTCAACGCTCTGAACGAAGACCTGAAGCTCCGTATCTCTCTGGAACTTTATCTGAAGAGACTGATCGTTGGTGGTCTGGAAAGAGTATATGAGATTGGACGTGTATTCCGTAACGAAGGTCTTGATACAAGACATAACCCGGAATTCACTCTGATGGAACTTTATCAGGCATACACAGACTATCATGGCATGATGGATCTGACAGAGAACCTGTACCGTTTTGTTGCACAGGAAGTTCTTGGAACTACTCAGATTGTATATAAAGGAATCGAGATGGATCTCGGAAAGCCGTTCGAGCGTATCACAATGGTTGATGCTGTTAAGAAATATGCAGGTGTTGACTGGAACGAAGTAGAAACTCTTGAACAGGCAAGAGAACTTGCGAAAGCACACAATCTTGAATTTGAAGAAAGACATAAAAAAGGTGATATTCTGAATCTGTTCTTCGAAGAATATGTAGAAGAACACCTTCTTCAGCCGACATTCGTTATGGATCATCCGGTTGAGATTTCACCACTTACAAAGAAGAAACCGGAAAATCCGGACTATGTAGAACGTTTCGAGTTCTTCATGAACGGATGGGAAATGGCAAATGCATACTCAGAGCTGAATGACCCGATCGATCAGAGAGAACGTTTCAAAGCACAGGAAGAACTGCTTGCACAGGGTGATGATGAAGCCAACACAACAGATGAAGACTTCATGAACGCACTGGAAATTGGTATGCCGCCTACAGGTGGTATCGGATTCGGTATCGACCGTATGTGTATGCTGTTGACAGGGGCTGAGGCGATCAGAGATGTGCTGCTGTTCCCGACAATGAAG
>OLON01000840.1_pt1 | contig 19246 bp, 17 predicted proteins | sample 1672691 | NCBI WGS metagenome assembly OLON01 (sample SAMEA3136714, study PRJEB25190) | human gut metagenome | biome: human gut; feature: human-associated habitat; material: faeces | place: Austria | collected 2013
TAAAACCTCATCGCACAGAGAATGTCGGACAATGCGATCGCGGATTTGAATGCTTGTAATAGGTCTTATTCGGCCTCTTTCGTGCAGCTCGAATTCCTGTGTCGGTCCATTTTGAAGTGTCCGATTTATTAGATCGTCTTGGATTTCAAATATATACCGCAGGAAATTCATCATGAATTTTTGCGTCGATTCTTTCCACTTGCTGCTTTTCACAGAGACCTTATAAGCCCTATACAAGTTATTGGCGTCACAGACAATCTCCTCGTAGTTCATAACCTATTCACCGTTATAACAATACTTACCGTAGTAAATTGTATTAGGCTTTATTATTTATCCTTGCGGAACGGATAGCATCTCCTTCTTCGTTGGTTAATCGAAGAATCCGGACGAACTCCATTAGAGTTCGAAGCGTTGTTGTAGTTCGTATTGCCATTGTTGTTCACATTGGCAAAGTTAGCCGAAGAAACGACGCAATTTTTTAGATGTTACCCTTTTTCTAACCGCGACTTAATCGCCATGTCTCTTTGACGCCACCTTTTTATCAATCCGATTTCTCGGTCGATAGCTTTAACATACCGGTTGTACACATTCAGATCTACATCGAATATTTCAACAACCCGCTGCAACTCGTTGATGAGCTGCTCGCAATTTACAATGGCCGCATTCTGGTAATCTCTCCTGGTCTCGTACTCGTGCATTGTCCGTGGGTAAATGGTGTTTGCCGCTCTAACATTGCTCGTTATCAGGGAAGCACACTGGTTTACTTTCGATTTGAAACTCCGCATCAGTTCCATGTACTTAGCAAAGTTTTCTTCCGAAATTTCTCCATACGCATACTTCTTCCGAACAAAGCCGTCCACATCCTTAACACCAAATCCCCTCTGCATAAGGAGTATCAGCATATCATGCAACTCGATCGAGTACGTAATCGCTTCGAATTTTGACTCTTTCCTGTCGCCTAACAGAACGCTCATTCGTAATCTTTACCGGTGATCTCAGCGAACTCCTCTTTGGTGATCCAGCCCATCTTCACCGCATTACGAACCTTGGTCTCATTCCACATTTTCATGCGGTACCAAAGCTTTACTTTACTGTAATTCTTGCTATGTTCCATGGTGATCCTCCTTCTTAAAGCTCTACATTTGACATCATTGCAATGTAGGCGATGTCAGACTGCATTTTGGTTCTGGCAAATTCCTCCTCAGAAATATCTCTAAGGACAAACCAGTATTCCCCGGGAATCTGCTCAACGATCTGAACAAGTTCCATGTTCGGATGAACAGTCTCGGTTGTTCCGTCGCTGATAGTAACCGGAGAGCAGTTATCTGCAAATACAGATTCCTCGATTTTTTCTGTAGAAATGAAATTGTTTCCGTTCAGCTTAAGATTGGAAATCTCAGTTCCATCACCGAGGGTAATTTTATAGATTTTCTCTTCCATGATTAGAAGCTCCTTTCAAAAATAAAAACGGGGCACAAGGCCCCGCGATTTTAATTAACCAACCGGGAAGACCGGACGAACCCCAAGAGAGTACGAAGCGCCGCCGCAGTTCGCAGTGCCAATGGTGCCCACAAGGGCAAAGTAAGCCGAAGAAACGACGTCTCTTAACCACTGGTTGTAAGATCTGTTTACGATGAATCTCGGACATACCATGAACAGCGCCAGCTGAGTCTTGCTGATTGTGTAGATATTCGGAACTGTTGAACCATCAGAAGTTGGACTGAAATGAGGATGGCCATACATCATAGGTTCGTTCGGGAGCTCAATGCTGGAATCGAACCATGCTCCACCTGACGGTCTTCCATTTGCAACCGCATTGCACAGGTATTCTCTGTGAGTAAGAACAGACCCCTGGAAAGCCGCATTTACGATTGTTTTGGCGTTTGCCAAGTTACTCTTGTACATCGCAGAGCCCACATATCCACCGGTCGTAACATTGGTAGTATTCATCTGCGCATTGTAAAGCGCCTCATCCGGCATGATAACGAGATGATGGCTGGTAAATGCAGTATCACCGCAGTTGTACCAGTAATCCATATCAACGATACGCCAAATACGACCTCCGATACTCCAATAGTCGCCAAGGAACATTCCTTTAAAGGAACCGTCCTTAATAGCAGCTTTCTGTACTGCGGTCAGCGCTGTACCAAGATTCTTGCCTCTGAAGAGTACCCGGCGAAGCTCCACCGGAGCAAAGCCATCAAGCATAGCAAAGAGTGCGTCTTCAGCTGCAATAGCCTTGTTTCCGTCCGTAGTCCCGACGAGTAATTTGTTACCGGATACCAGCTCGTTGATCTGGGTGAGTTCGGAAAGATTTACTCCTCCGATAAAATCTTTGGAACTTAAAAGACCGATTAACGCCTTTGCTAAAGCATCTGCCGCAATGGTCTTTGTCCCGTTAGGTCCGTCAAGCAGGAAAATATTACTTGCTGCTAACGCCTGGACCTTTTCGTAGTCTGTGATTTTCATTTAATGAATCCTCCTTTATTTGATGACAAAAATAGCCCGACCTTCGATAACATCGCCATTGCTGTCACGGAGAAGATCACTGGAATATGTACGTCCAATGACCGTATCCAAATTGCTGTCAGTAATGGGTGCGTCCGAAGAATCGAGCACGTCTCCGTAAGTACGGTATCCATTATCATAAAGCTTCTGATATACCGTGTATTCGTTTTCAAGGTTGGAACTGAACTGGTTAAGAATATCTACCTGCTCCTGCAATTCCAGCAGCTTCTTAGCAAGGCTTGCCGCCGTATTGCCATCTAACAGTGCCTGTAACTGATCAAACCATTCTCGAAATTCTGTTTCTGACTTCTGTTTCCAGTCAGCCATTTCCGCAGTATTGATGCTTGTGTATTCGTTGAACCACGCCTCCCATTTTTCTTTCCAATAGGTACTTGTGGCTTCCATATCTGCTGTATGCTCCGAGTACCAAAGGTTCCACTGAGCTTCCCATGTCAAATATGCAGACTGAATCTCCTCAGTCTGTGCCAGAAACCAGGTAGACCACTGCTCTTTCCAAAACTTATTTGTTTCTTCCATATCAGTAGTCTGCTTTTCGTAGAACTCTTTCCACTGGTCCTGCCATTGAGCAATCAAATCATCGAGTTCGACCTTGTCCAATGGAGCCGTTACGAACGGACACTCTGAAGTTCCAACGCAGTTCGTGATGTTTGCCTGTCGAATAGAAGTAACTCCGGCGCCGACATAAATATACGCCAGCGGATATTGCCAGCGATCATTTGTCTTCACCATCGTAGGTTTCGTTGGATTCGATGCTGGGGTTCCTTTAATGATTTTGATGTCATTTGCTCTGACGGCCTCTCTCGAATCCACTTCAAGCACAACTGCATCATATCGGTTCAGCAGAATCTCGGACTGTGGAACTACTAACGGTAACAGAGCGTCATTCAGCGTCCAAGTGTGATTGAACCAGGCTCGTCCGACACCAACGTTGATAATCATTGCTTCCGATTCTTTTACAACCATTGCAGTTCCGACATGCTGCAATATTCCGTCCTGAATGATTCCATCGAAAATGCTGGACATCTGAATAGCATCGTAGCGCCGATCTCCTTCTTTTGAATTATAAAATCCAAATGTTACACTCACTTCTTCATCACGCTCCTTCCTGTTCTATAGTCTTAAAAGTCGGATAGACGGAATAACCGTCCTTATCTTCTGAACGAACAATTTCAAGAATACGAGCTTTTGTCTCGTGTCCGTATTCGTTCGCAATCTGTACAATGTCCCCGTTAAAGAAATCTTTTCCATACTGGAACATGATAGTTGTTTCTGTTTCTCCCTCGAATGAGGTAATGCTCACATTTTCAGCAAGCTTTTCTTTTCCTCTTTGCTGCAACTGTGCCATATACTCGGCATCGGTCAACGCATCATCGCTTCCAACATTTGAAGAAATGTCACGAGCGTCCGTAAACAATTCTCTGCGATTCAAACCAGAGCCACCACCAACCGTAGTATATCTTCGATCGGCGCCCTCACCTTCTCCACCAACCAAGGTCACTGTCTTCAACGAAGCTTTAGATTCGATGTAGTTACTATTGATGATGTTCTCGAATTTCGGTGAAAATATAACGTAGGGATTCTCCGTCTGATCGTATGATCTATCTGAACCGGCATACAACTCAAATACGAACTGCTTTTCATCATTCAGAGTGATCTTGAAACCGATACCCTGCTCCTCGCAAATTTTCTGGATGACATCATACAGGTTATCTCCCGTGTACTGAGCTTCCAGTTTCAACTTTGTAATTGCTGGATCGGTTGATTCTTTGAAAATAAAGTTTGGAATTTTTCGATTGCTGTCTGACGGAGAAATTACATTCTCGTTGAGCAGTGTTTTTATTCCATTTTGAAGATTTCCGCTTAATAGTTTCTGTCCCCAGACGATTCGCCTGTCGAGGATAGATTCTAATGAACGCCCAGTAACCGTTACATGGTTACCGTCTTCGGTATCTGAAGTAATCTGGATTTTCTCCACGATCATCACATGTTCAGATTCCTTGCTCTGCAAATAGAAATCCTGTTTGATGTAGTCAAGAAGACCCTCTCGCATTGCTTCATACAGTTCAAAGTCACCGTAAGCGTAATACCGATCTGTCCAGATGAAGGACTCGTACGTATCCACAATAGAGACAGCATCTAGGTTGGTGTTTAAAATTGTCACATCCATAGTGCTTATACCCCCTCGTAGACTATACGGTTCTCAATCTTAAACTGTAAATTTGTACTTCCGTACTCAGCCGTATAAGCAAAGATGTTGTCGCCCTTCGCAAGCTGGAACCAATCAGCGTTTTTATCCAGGCAGTTCAAGATGTTTGTAGTCTTTCCGTTCCTAAGAAGCGTAATCGACTTGTTTCCTTTTACGGTGCAGATAATGATTTCATCACCTGCTATAATTCCAGAGCCAGTGAATTTCTCCAATTTATCGGTATCGATCCGCATCACTTCACGAGTACCGGTATTGTAGATCGTAATATTGCTGGCTTCACCGATTGCGTGAATCGTAATAGTCACTCCGATTTCAGCGTCGCCATTATATACAACCACCTGCTCTGTTTCATTTTTGATTTCTCCCATTTCTAGTAACGGGTCCTTAAGAGATTCATTACTGAAAGGAAACTCGAACAGTGCCTCTACACCATAGAAGATGGTTGTGTTGATTCCGTCTTTTCCGGCAGAGTAAAAGAAAGGATTCGGACACACGATTGAGATATCCGAACCCTCGTCTTTACTGAAGATTGTTGGGTCGTTTGATTCGACATACCCTTCAATCTCTGCCTGCCTATTATCGGTTTCGATAAGCATTGTGAGCTTCTTTTTAATAGGAAAATACTTGTATGAAAGCTGTCTTACGTCTTCAATGGAATCCTTCCACATATACGCAAGAGAAATAACAATGTTTCGGCTCGGCATCCTTGAAGAATTGAACAGACTTCCATCGTTTGTAGCGATTTCCGTCGTATTGATGTTCGCTTTTCCTGGTCCCAAGCCAGTTACAGACTTGATGATGAAACCGGATTCCTCCGGTCTCGCCAAATCAAGTCGGATACTATCGCCAAGATAGTTCGTAAACGTGACTGCTCGAATCAAGTTTCCACCATCCTTTCCATCGCCGAGAACTGATTCTTCGTCTGCCGATAAATCTCTGTTCTCGACAGTGCCTTAGGCGAATAGTTATTCTGTGTAAAGTTATAAGAGTTACCTGTATTCGGATTAGTATCTTCATTTTGAAGATTCCGTCCACGAGCTGCTGCAATTCCTGTGCTGACGGTTAAAGCCTGCGATCTACTGAACAGCGTATTCAGTCGATGACTCTTCTCTTCAACGTCTGACAGATCCAGAATCGGTCGAATCGTAGGCTGACCATCAACACCGTTGTCGATCATATCCTTAACCTTTGCGATTGCATTTCCGAGACCTGTTTTTGCCGAATCAGCCATTTCAGCACTGGCATTATATGCCTTCACCGCATAAGTTCCGATGGCATTAACGAATCCCAATCCAAAGAAATCACCGATGTGGTATCCTACTCTGGAAGGTGAATGCTCGTCCAGTTCGTCTTCTGCTGCTTCTGCCGCAGCCCTTGCCATTGCTCTGGCTTTAGCTTCCGCGCGGTACGTATTCTCACTGATTCCATCAGCAAATCCCTCCACCAAGTAAGTACCAGCCTGTTTAAACTGATCATGATAATCCCGGATAGCTGTTACAGAAGCATTAAGATTGCCAGTGAAAGCTGTTTTTACTTCTTCGGCTTTTTCCTTAACACCAGCGATGAACTTAATCATGCACTGCATTCCTGCATTTTGAAATTCCGGATACTTGTTCGCGATAGCTGTAAGGCATGAACTTAAGATGTTTACAAACGCATTTCTGGTTTCGTAATCTTTCGATTTAACTCCAGCAATAAGCTTGATCATGAGGTTCGCACCCGCAGTATTGAACTGAGTCTGCTTATTATTGATTGCAGTGATGCAACCGCTAATAATGTTGGTAATTGCAGTTTTGGTATTTCCGTCCTGAGATTTAATTCCGCTGATAAATTTTGTCATCAACGTAGAGCCAGCAGTATTGAACTGGGTTTGATAGTTCGTAAGAGTCGTAAGTACAGCCTGCATCATGGTCGTAAACGTAGATGTCAGATTACCTTTCTGAGCATTAGCCGCATTGATGAATGTCGTCAGCATAGAGGTCGCGGCGGATGTCACTCTTCCGCTCGCATCTGTAAACGCATTGATGAAACCGTCGATACCGTTGTTTCCAAGCTGAATCAGTGCTGTGCTAAAACCACTCATACCACTCGTATCTAATTCCGCCATTCCTTTAGCCATTTCAACAAGTCGATTCACCTGGGTAATCACACTTGACATGATTCCGGTATCGATTCCAGAAATAGAATCCGAATAACTCTTAATTCCACTTCCGAACTGAACCAGACTATCACCAAAACTACCAAGATCGTTGTCACCGGTAAACCAGCTTACAAGTCCTCCGGTATTTGGAATGGTGTTGGCAAGCTCCACTAGGGCTTTACCAGCTGTTGCTGAGTTCGTAATAGCCGCGGAGTCCATACCCATAATAGCTTCAGAATATGCCTTCATAGCTTCACCGAACGGTACAAGTTTCTCACCGAAAGTATCAACATCGTTGTTTCCAGTAAAGAATGCTACAACGCCACCTGTATTGGGAACAGTATCAGCAAGCTCGACTAAAGCCTTGCCCGCCGTTGCAGAATTGACGATTGCATCGGCTTCCAGTCCACGAACCGCATCGCCAAATGCTTTCATTGCTTCGCCAAATGGTACAAGCTGTTTTCCAAACTCACCCATATCGTTTTCACCAGCAAAGAATCCTACGACACCGCCAGAATTTGGAATGGTTGTCGCCATCTCTGCCATGGCCTTGCCAGCGATTGCCGCTTCTGTAACGGCATTTGCATCGAGTCCAGTAATTGCATCCCCGAACTGTCTCATAGCTTCGCCAAACGGTACAAGCTGCTTTCCAAAGGCAGTCATGTCATTTTCTCCTGCGAAGAAAGACACTAATCCGCCTGTATTTGGAATTGTGGCTGCCATTTCAGCTAATGCTTTGCCAGCTGTCGCCGCATTTGCCACGATTTCCCCGTCCATGTTTCCGATAGCTAACGAGAAATCTCTCATAGCTTCGCCAAACGGTACAAGTTCCTCTCCGAACTTAGATAAAGACGATCCTCCTGTAAGCCAAGAAGTCAATCCCTGTAAAATATCAGCCGCTGTCAGAATAAGCACAGTCTCGGCTAATGCCTTTACTCCGTCCATCATAGATGGCTGAATCTGACTAGCTCCCTGTAAAAACGGCTGAACATTATTCATAAAAGCGGATAAATCAGCTCCAATTTGCGGGAACTGACTCGACACACCGCTCATAAATCCGCCGACGATTCCACCAACGAACTGACCGATTGCCGTTCCGATTCCCTGTAAAAGCTTTCCACCTTCTCCGATAAGCCAAGAAAGTCCTGGAAGTTTCGATAAGAGTCCGACGGCCGCAAGCACTAACGCCATCTCAGCAACAACCGCACCTATACCAAGGATTCCAACCATTGCTCCTGGAACAAGCGATGCTGTTGCACTAAGAGCAAGCATAATAGCTGATAACAGACCGATTCCGGCAATTCCTTTTAGCAAAGCTCCAGTATCGATTCCTCTCAGTGCATCGACGATACCAGCGAAAAATGCTACGAGTACATCGACACCAGCTTTAATCAGTGACGGCAGATTACTAGCAATACCCTCTAAAATTCCAATAAGGAATTTGAAAGCTAGATCTACAATTTGAGGCGTATAAGTAACCAGAGCCGCTAATACACCAACCACTAATTGTAAAGCTCCGTCTGCCAGCTGCGGTACACAGGATACGAAAACATCGATCAGCGTTAAGACAACTGCCTTTACAGCTTCACCAATAGCTGGTGCTCCGGCAGCAATAACTTTGCAGATTGCGATAATTCCTTCTCCGACTTTTGTAAGAACAGCCGGAATTAAGCCAGCGATACCAGTAACGATAACTGTCAGTGCTGCTACGATTGCAGTCGCTCCAGCGGCACCAGCAGTTGCCAGCGCTGTGAATCCGATAGCAAGTGCCGAAAGTCCTGTGCCAGCTGCAAGTAAACCCGCTCCGATTGTAAGAACCCCAACACCAATCAATGCAAACGCTCCCGATAATGCCAGAATAGTCGGAACCAATGGTGTAAGTACCGCGCCTGCTACGCCGATAATTGTGAATGCTCCGGCAATAGAAATAAGTCCTTTCGCAATCGCTTCCCACGATAACGCTCCCAAAATACTGAGTACCGGCGCAAGAACAGCTAAGGCTCCGGACGCAACCAACAATGCTGCTGATCCACCAAGCGTGCCTTTCATGAAATTGAGACTGATAGCCAACTCAGCTAAAGCCCCACCCATGACGGTAAGACCTCTACCGATCTCTTCCCACTGCATACCTCCGAATTTACTCATACAGTTTGCAATGATTTCAAGTGCGCCGCCGACGATAACGAGCCCAGTTCCAATACCGATCATGTTCTTCGGCATCAGATTAACAGCAATAGCTACCTCTGCAAGTGCGCCGCCCATAGCAGTTAAACCTCTGCCGATTTCATCCCACTGTAATTGACCAAAATCTTTTACAGCGGAAGCAAAGATTTTCATTGCAGCGCCAATAGCAATTAAGGCTACGCCAGTAGACATTACGTGTTTTGCATTTCCAGCCAAATTCGTAAAGACAGCAAGTTCGGCAAGTAATCCACCGATTCCAGCTAATCCTTTTCCAATCTCGCTCCACTCCATCTGACCAAAGTCTTTGCAAGCGGATGCCAGAACTTTCATTGCCGCCGCCAGAATAACAATTCCAGTCGCAGTGCTAAGCATTTTTCCGTTAAATTTTGCAGCTCTAAGGAATACAGCAATCTCAGCAAATAAGACTCCGACTCCTGTTAATCCACGTCCAAGTTCATCCCACTGTAATTTCGATAAATCCCTACATGCCGAAGCCAGGATTTTGATAGCTGCTCCAAATATAATTAAGCTGGTAGCGCCTTTCATAACTTGTTTCTGACCGCTTGCCATGGCTTTAGATGAAGCAACAACAATAGTCGTAAGACCGGCAATTCCAACCAGACCTCTCGCAAGTTCACCCCAATCAAGGTCTGAAACTTTCTTCAAAGCTCCTGCCAGAATAGATACTGCAACTGACATAGCGATCATCGCGGTACATGCTTTGGATACTTTTCCCGTATCACTGCTGATTTTGTTAAAAATCGCCATCGCTCCAAGTAGATTAGCAAAGAGAACTGTGATAGCCCCAAGAGAAACTGACAGTTTATCGCTATCGATCAAAGAAATAGCTACGATAGAACCAGCAAGCAAAGCGATTGCTGCTCCGATTTTAAGTAACGTTCCGGCTTTAAGATTTGTCTGATATGCCTCAAAGCATCCTCTGACCCCATCAAGAATTCCAGTTACCCCTTCGAGAATATCACTCAACCCCTCAAGAGGTTCTGTTACACTTTTTAAGAATTTAGAAATTGATAAAGCAATTCCACCAACAGCGATGCTGTTAAGAACATCAAGAACTCCGCTAAAATCTGCATTTCCGAGTTTCTCAGCGAGTGTTCCCATCATAGTTCCGACTGCATCGGCAATACCGCCAGCAATTACTTTCACGGCGGTCCACAATGCTTCCATAACTTTGAGAAATTTACATTTTTCAAGTGCTTCTCCCATCATCTCGAAAGCAACGATGACTCCGCTCTTCATTTTTCCAGCACCATCACCAATCTGAGCCATGCGATCATGTACTCGTTCAAGGAATGAGTGGAATAATTCAAATCCAGGAAAATCAAACTTCTCCCCGGCAGTTTTTCCAAATTCTTTTACTTTTTCTCCGGCAGTTTTTCCAAATTCTTTTACTTTTTCTCCGGCAGTTTTAACAAACGTAATAGCTATCTTTACGATATCAACAACCGTCGAAACTGCTTTGCCAAAGACATCTGTCTTCTTTACCGTTTCATCAAGCTTAACAAGATACTCACCGAAACTTCCAGTAAGTGATAACACTCCGTTTCCAGCCGGTAAGAAAAGACCAATCAATTCGCCGACACCACCGGCAACAGCTTTGAAAGCTTGTCCGACGATATCAAGCACTGCAAATACGCCTTTAAACGTATTCTTCAGATTCTTTGAACTTTCTTCCCCCATTTTGAATTTTGCTGTCAGATCACGGATACGCTCTGTGATTTCGGCTAACTGTTTTCCAGTCATTGGCGGGAAGATTTCGTTGAATGCCTCCCGAACCGGCTTGGCAACGCTAACCAGTCCCTCGAAAACATTCTTTACTGCTTCGATCATCATGGTACGACCGCCAAGGTCTTTCCAATCCTGAAGCATTTTATTTCTCGCATCGGCAGAAGCATTGATTACGGCACTGAACGTATCGCTCACCTCAGTAAGTAATTCTTTTGCCTCTTCAAAGTCGCCGACGATAATTTCCCAGCTTTGTGTCCATCCTGACTGGGCAGCCTCTTTCAACGTGTCGAACAGCTGAGTAAAAGTCTTTACTTTTGTTGCTGCATCGTTCGCTGTTTTACCCATCTCCATAATGGATTTGATCTGATCATCGGTATATCCCATGGTCCGAAGCTGATCTTCGTTGAGATCACCTGTAAATTTTGCCAAGGTTTCAGTCAAGATGTCAGAGGTAAGCCATCCTTTACTAAGGGTCTCTCTGAATGAGCCCTCATCTTTGATCATTTCGTCAATGGCAATTCCATGAACTTTAGCCGTTTCTTTCAGCGCATCCTGGAATACCTGACCGCCCATACCAGCGTTTACCACTGAGTTCCAGTCCTGCAATTTTACTGTTCCTGCCGCTAATGCCTGTGAAAGCTGATACATAGCGGTACTTGCCTGCTGAGAGTTGGAACCTGATACGGCTGCAAGGTTCGCAATACCCTTGATAGCTGCTACAGATGTGTCCAGATCCACGCCAGCCGCGGTGAACGTACCAATGTTACGGGTCATCTCCGTAAAATTGTAAATGGTCATATCTGCGTAATGATTTAATTCATCTAACGCATTATTTACCTGGTCAAGAGTTGTTCCTTTTGAAGATGTATTCGCAAGGATTGTCTGAACGGCATTGATCTGGGTCTCATACTCCTCAAAACCGGTTTTAATCGGATCGATGGTAAAAGCAGAGACAAGATTTTTTCCAGCAGCAAGCGCAGAATTGGTAATGTTCTGTAAAGCGGTAATTGCCATTACTTCCAATGCGGAAAATCGCACTCGTACAGTCTCAACTGCATTACTCAGCGGTGACATATTTCCACTGCATTTATTTGCGGCATCGTTTACGGTTTCTAAGCCTTTTGCTGCCCCTTCGAGGTTAAGACTCTTCTTCAACTTATCGAGGCTTGATAAACTGGTCTGAATATTTTGCTCAAACTGTTTGTTATCAAACCGCATTTCGACGACACGTTCGTCAACGGTTGTACTCATAACTTAGTAACCTCCTTCCATGCCGCATCTGCAATTTTGTCAAAAATAGGCTGGATAGCAGGATTGATGTAGTCTCGCCCCTGTACCCAGCCGCCGTTTCTTGTTGCATGTCCGTACTGCAAAATAACTGCAATAGGGACTCCATTTTGAATATTTGTGTTGTAAAAGCTGATCGATACGGAACCTTGTTTCTGTTCGATCTTGTAATGCCACGAATTCGCCGTCAGTCCTGTATCAACTGGCGTTGCAGACGCAAGGGCGGCTACGCCCTCTCGACCATACTTATCGAGGTCACCGAGACGAACCGATTCTTTTGCTCTCTCTAAGAATCTAGTCAGCTTAGAAAAATCACCCTTTTGTCTGAACGTGATCATATGAATCTCCTACTTTGCTAAGTACGCACTGGATGAGAACCCTGTGTACTGAACACCATCGAGTACAAACTGGATGTACAGCCACTTAACTCCATTTGCCATTGTGTAGTAGCCATAGCACTTAACCTTAGTGCCAGCCGGAATTTTACAAAGAGCCTTCTTATTTGTTCCGGCATCATTACGGCAATAAAGAACCGCCGTTGTTTTGTATTCGCCGGCATAGGCTTTGTTAAACTGTTTAGCAGAACAGGTAGCTACCACTTTCTTTGAAATGGACTGGTTCTGATCCTGCTTGGTATTTGACGGGGTTACCGCCGATCCATTCAGAATCTGATTTACCATGCTCTGAACTTCTGAGTAGCTGTATCCATACTCAGTAAGCAGTTTCTTACGGTTCTCACCGCTTCCCCACAGTCCAACAATCACCTCATGAGCAACAGTTTTGATATCTTTGCCCTTGCTTAATCCAGGAGCGGCAACTGTATTGTCGTCGTACTTTGGTGTGATGAAGCCACGGATAAATTTTCCGTTAATAGACAGGGTTCTCTTCTTGACCGCATTACTGTAGTTGCCCTCTTCAATAACCATGTAACCGGATTCCTTATGTACCTCGATTACGGTACCGACATGATCTGGATTGCCAGTGTTGTCACCGATTCCGTTATCCTGCCAGTCATACAAAATCGCATCTCCAGGACTCGGAACATAAGCATCGTTCTCCTGCCAACATCCCATTTTCTTTGCTGCTTCAATGAGGTAATAGCAGGAAATTTCCATAGGCATAATGCTCTCATATCGGAGAGCTGCCGCTAATGCAGACCAGGTACAAGCGCACCAAGCCCAGTCATAGCGCATACGAATGCCACGAGGAAATTTGCCAGCGCAGATCTTCTCAAAGAAGTCGTTATATAAATCGATAATGCTTTTATGTGAGCCGTTCGATTCTTTCTTTCCATCCCAAGATTTGACAAGATTAACAACGGCCTGTCTTGATTTCGCCATTTTTATCACTATCCTTTCGAATTAAATTTCTTTCTGTTTGCGGCATTTACTTCCGCATGATGTCTGTATAAATCTCGTTTGCTTCTCTTCTTCGGTGGCTTATTTTCAGCATTGCAAATCCGAATAAGCATTAACAAACGATTCAAATGCCATTTCTGACACTCAAATGGAATATGATATGCGATCATCCAGTAATAGATAAGTTCACTGGTTATCTGCTGCCTGTTTATTGGGCCACCCTTTTCTTCCTTAACAGTCGAAGCCGTCATAGGCTCTTCAATATAGGCATTTACCGCATCAATGTGAGAATTGGTAATGCATTGATAGACCAGCGGGTCAACATTCTGTGTGAGTGTCATACAGCGTATATAATCAATGGTTTCTTCAATGGTCTTCTGCTCTTTAGATAAGAAGACTTTGCACCATCTACTTTCCCATTTTGAAAGTGAAACGAGCGAATGCTCCAAACGCAACTTCTGTTCCTTTACAGGGATAAATCGCTGATTCCGCTCATCCCACAGATCAGTTCTTGGTATCGTAAGTTCAAGCATTCGATCTCACCTCTTTAGTTCATGGTGGCAACCACAGGAGCAATCTCCGGATTTTCCGAATGCTTCTTGATATCTACAACTTTCGGAATTACATGGTTTACGAATTCAGCGGCTTTGCTGTCATCTGTAGCCAGTTCCATAAACAGAAGATTGTAGAACTGAGTGCAGGCAAACTTTCTGGAAATCTCTTCAGACTTCTCGAAATATGTGCCGTCAGCACTCTTCTCTCCGTATGCCTTTAAGATAAATTCCTTAAAGAACTTGATAATGGTCGGCTGATCTTTTGCATCTACGATGCGCTGAAGCATCTCAGCAACTCCACCAGCTGTGCCTAATTCCATCTCCATAACCTCTGTTTCAGTAAGGTTGAAGAGCTTTGTTTCGGTGCGCTCAACACCGTTGAAATCTTTATAAGTCTTTGTTACTGCATACATAATTTTGGTCTCCTTTCAAATAAAAAGGAGCCGCCAGCTTTCCTGAATACGACTCCATCTGTGGTTTGTGTATTATTTCTGATTAGCCCTCTGCGGTCATAATCTTGATAACTTCGTCTGGAAGCGGAAGTCTCGGTTCTACACCATCATCTCCATCAGGAGTGGACGGATCTTTACCGTACAGGATCTCTTCAAGAGCAGCCAGTTTCTTAGCATCGACCTTGGTAGAATCGAAGGTGAGAATGGAAGTGGGCTTCAACTTCTTTCCATCGATTAAGGTTGCAATCTCGACTGGTGTGGTGCTGAACTCCCAGGATAAGGTAATAGCTTCCGGACTGTCATTTACAGTGGAATAACCCTTCTCGGAAGGAGAAGCCAAGCAACCATAAACGAGATGAAGCTTATAGCCGTAATCATTGGAATCAACATCGTTACCGAGAAGCGTCTTGTAAGATAAGCCGAACATCTTACGGTTCTGCTGTCCCGCAAACACTCCAGGAGCAATCTCTTTGGAACCGTCGCACTCTGCGAACTCATCCGGTGCCATATAAGCTTCGATTGTGCCGCCAAATTCCTCTGCGGACATAAGGTTCAGATACTTGATGTTGTCTGCATAAATTGCAGTAGGTTCTGCTCCAGACGGGCTTTCTGTTACGGTACTAAGACCGTTCCATGCGGTACCAGAGTTATATACGCCGCCGGTCTGAATCGGGTAAAGGACGCCCTGACTGACACCGGTCTCATACAGGCGCTCGCCAGTCTTGTCCCAAACGAGTTTCTTTTTCATAGAATTTGTCCTCCTTAAAAGAATATTTCAAAGACATCGTGATTTAAGTTGTCTTTCGTGTAATGCCGATTGAATCGGCTTGCCGGCATAGATGCCACCTTGCCAACGAGAGAACTATCCGGATCGCTGTCAATAACTGTTACCGAATACTTTCTCGCAGACAAATAAACCCCGTCATTCGCAAACGTATTCTCAATATCGTCGAGAGCGTAAACGATGGCGGGGTATTTCATTTTTACCGATGACGGTGGTTGAAAATAAGCACGACACTCTGGTCCTTTGTTTGGACACGAGAGGATGTCGCATAAAGCATTATGCAGTTTCAGTCGTCTGCTCATTGTAAACACCTCCAACGGTCAATATTAAACGGGGATACTGAACTTCAACATTTGAAATTTTCCATTTAGCTCCCATATACTCGATAAATCTCATCGAATGAAAATTCGCATAAGCAAACGGATCGGCTACGATGCTGAACTCATTCGACACATTGAGATTGTCGTTGAGGTTATCCGAACTCTGATACTGTCGAGTATTCCGAATAACGTCTCCGTAGTAGTCACGAACTGTAATCTTCTCTCCCCAGACACCAGGTCGAATTTCCTCTGTTACGGAATAGCCGATTGCTCCGTAAAATTTACTCATTTTGAATTTTCTCCTTTAAGACTTTAGGCTGTGTGATCCTCGGAACCGGAAGAAGCAGTTGTTACATCCTCTTCGATTGCAATTGCAGAGTATACACGAGTAAGAGCACCAGAGCATCTGGTCTCAAGCAGGGATTTCTCCTGGTTGAAGTCGATATCGAACTGAGTGAAGTGAGTAACCTCTCCACCCTTGGTTGCACCGAGGGAGTAATCAGCCAGATTTGCGATAATGGCAACCAGCTTCTTCTTTTTGCTGTCGGAAGTGGTTCTGGTCTTACCCTCAAACTGCTCCGCAGTATTGATACTACCAACATTCAGTGCAGTGGCAAGTTCTGTCTTGGAAGAGTAAATACGTCTTCCGTTGATGTCTCTTGCCAGAAGCATCTGATTCAGCATATGAGGAGTAATGAACAGATCCGGGGTACCGGTGCCCTTATAATCCTCTCTTGCATACAGAACGGTATTGATCATGGCCTCTGCGATGATGTAGTTCTCACCAAAGTTAGCCGCGGTATTGGTTCCCTGAAGTTCTTTCTTAGCAGCTGCTACATCGAGATCAACGTGAATGGTGTACAGATCATCATCCAGCCAAATCGGTCTGATGTGATCCGGAGAAATCTTGCCTTCATCTCCGTCGTCTCTGCCATCACCCAGCATGATTGCAGTTGCCAGCTCTTCATTGAGCATCAGGCGGTCGATGTTGTACAGGTATGCCACATAGTCGAAATCAGTGATGTCGATGATATCATCTCTATGCAGCGCACTCTTTACATACACAGTCTGAGGGTCGGTAGTTCTGCGAACCAGCTTGAAGTTGCCAGTCTGCTTCTTCTGTTTTCCCTTAGTATAGCCTTTAGCCTTAAGAGCATCGATGTTGCGGATATCTACCTGACTAGTTCTGATTCTGGAAATCGGACTCTTATGAACTTTGTTCATTACAGTTGTGATCCAACCCTGGTCGTTAGTAATCAGCTCCGGTGCACCAGGACGTACATCCTTGTATTCCGGGAACAGAAGTGTTACATTGCCATCTCCTGTCTGAGCAAATCCGCTTGCAAGAGCATCATGCTGAAGTGCATTCTCATTAGCATAGATCTCCAGCGCGGTCTGGAATGTTCCTACCTGGCTTGTCTTTGCCAGCTTAAGGATCTCCTCCTGGTCTGCATGAGACAGAAAGCTCTTATCATCGCGCTTGTCGGTGTCAAAAACATTGTGTTTCATATTGTCATCTCCTCCTTTAGATTCATTATCCTCTTTTTTAGGATTTTCTTTGTCTACGAATTCAGCCATCATGGCGAAAACGGCTGTCTGCTGTTTCTCGTTCATGGATTTAAAAATGTCTTCGATAGTCTCAACCTTATCGTCTTTTTTCTCTCCATTATCTGATTTGTCATTGGGCTCGATTTTTTCTTCTTCCTTCTTTTTATCCGGCTTATCTGCGGAATGCTCCAACTGCCCCATGATCATTTCATTATAGCCAATGACAATACCGGTTTCGCCGTCGCCATGCATCACCACATCATCGATAAATGCTCCTGGATTTGCACCGGCTAATACCAGACTTACTTCTCTGATAATGCCATGAACAACATCGTGTCCAGCCTGTTTAAGCTGATTGGCAAAGATAGAAAGAGACTGTACGTCGCCATGTTTTACAAGTTCCCGTGCAGTCTTTCCTGATTCTGTATCATTAAATTCACAGAACGCATAAACTCCTTCATCTCTATTTTCGAGATGAGCTAATCCAAGCACATTCGCCGGATCGGCATGATTATGCATCCATACTAACGGGACAGTCTGCCCGTTCTGCCCTTTGAAAGCGTCTTTTTTAATAACTCTTCCATCGGCACACTGAAGATCATTTCTAGTGGCCCAGCCACCAAAGTCATACTTCATTTTGATTTTCCTCCTTTATTTTCTGATATAGTACGATAACGGATGCGATGTCTTCTTTGATGAGCCGGAAGATTTTTTCTTTGATTTCTTAACCTTCTTGTACTCAGACTGAATTTTATCGAATTCATCCTGATACGTTTGTTCATATGAAGAGTCAAGGTCGGCTTTTGCCGCTTTGTAAGCTTCTCTAACAGACTTAACCGCTGCTTTGAGTTCGGAGCTAACTTTTGCTCTTTCACTTTTAGCATTGGCCTGGTTCTCAGCTTTTTCTTCTTTTGTGTCGGATGATACTTTCGCTTTCCGATTCGTCGCATCTGTTCGAACACTGGCCTTGTTCGTTTTTGCATCGCTACTAATTTTTGCTTTGTCAGATTTGGCATCATTTCTGAGCTTAGCAATCTTTGCAGTTCTTTCCGCAACTCGTTTAGCTCTCTCAGTTTTAGATAATCCTGACGGAATTTCTATCGCCATCAAACGCTCAATTTCTGCATTCTTTTTATTATCGATTCGTTCCTTTTCGCTAGATGATTCCTTTTCAATTTCTTCCAAATCAGAATCTTTATCAGTATCGATGTTTTTCTTCCTATCGGAAGCATTTTGGGTTAAAGCCTCGTTCAGTTCTTTCAAGCGAGAAGATATCTGTTCCTTCGTAGCTTCTGCTTTTTCACGAAGTTCTGTAATCTTCTGATCTCGCTTTTCCTGCTCCTCTTTGACTTTTGCGGCCTTTTCAGATTTAATGTTATTTTTTGTATAAGACCAAATCTTCTTTCCATCGTCATTCAGTGAAGTGGTAGAACGCCCCTTCAATTCCCTGGTACGCATATAATATTCATGCGCTTTCTGAGGATCGTAGTAGGGCGATGCATAATGTCTAAGAACCGCCACTTTAGGTTCATCCATTAAGAATCATCTCCCTCCTTATCATCGCCAGATGTATAATTGCCGACGATGTTATCGATCTGTGCAGAAATACTGTCAAGAACTTCATTAACCAGAGTATCGTAATCACTGGTATCGCTGGATTCCGTTCCATCACCACTTGTAGCATCTGTTACGGAACCACCAGGCTCACTTAAATTGCTGTTTCTCAATTCATCTGCCTTAGGATCAGCGGATGGCTTCCAACCGATTACCTGTCTGATTTCATTTGATGTAGCAATTTCATTTCTGGTAAACTTATCAGAAATTTCAGCAAGATCAGCTACCGGCACAAGCTTGAATGGATCTCTAAAGAACATAATTGACTTGTTCTGGGACCTAGCAGTCTTTGTTAAGAATTTTCTCTTCATTTCATCAACGATTGCAGAAATGATAGGTTCAATCGTCCGGTTGTAATAATTCAGCATAGTCTTCTCGTCTGCGGTACCATCCAAGATGCTCTGAGTGATTCCTAACTGGCTGTAAAGCATACTCGTTAAGTATTCAATCTGCTTCATTAGATTGTTTTCCAAAGAACGATTCAACTGCGTGATTCTCTCTGTTCCATCGGTATAAGCAAT
>OLON01000846.1_pt1 | contig 19092 bp, 17 predicted proteins | sample 1672691 | NCBI WGS metagenome assembly OLON01 (sample SAMEA3136714, study PRJEB25190) | human gut metagenome | biome: human gut; feature: human-associated habitat; material: faeces | place: Austria | collected 2013
CTCATCCACGATCAGATATTTATCATGCATGCGATAATTCACCTTAAACAGATTGACCGGTGTCACCGGATTGTAAACTCCCACTTCCACATTCTCATATGATGCCAGAGCCTGGAAATCGCTGCTTCCAGCCAGAAACAGTTGCTGATAAATTCCATCGATCAATAACTGAATCTTCACACCTCTTGCCGCAGCGCAATTCAATGCGGCAAGAATTTTAGTGCCATTATCATCCGCGCGTAAGTCAAAGGTAGACAGTACAATGCTCTCCTTCGCAGTGCCAATCATACGAAGCCTCCACAAAAGTGCCTCTTCATTATCGTCAATGCAGCAAATCCTTTCCGTTCCTTCTGTCTCTGATGTAAATTCTGTTTCTCTCAGACTTTCCACATATTTTTCGTCCGGTTTCCTGCAAAAAAGAGGTGAAAGTACATTTACCAGCACCACGATCAGCAGGAAAAGGCAAAATACTTTGCCTGTTCTTTTTAGTATTTTTTTCATTCGATATCATAACCTCCTTTGACCAGACTGGAACCCAGATATTTGTGAATTCCATATACCGTGGCGGGGAGTGTTTTTTCAAATTTCTCTACGGAAAACTGCCGTCCATATCTGGCATCCATCTTCCATCTCCCTGATGGTGATAGATGTTTTTCTTCCCCTATTTGTGATTATTTATCCAATCTTCTGCCATTCCTTTCTTTTTCTCCGATAATGTTCGACAATTTTTAAGAATCTTTTTGCTACTTCTGTATATGTGCCATTTTCCTTTTTTCCTGTTATAAAGTACTCTATATTCACTCTCAGAAGTTCGCAAATGCGTTCAACATATTCTATTGGTGGATTTGTTCCTCTGCTTTTCCATGTACTTACAACTTATTTAATATTTAATTTTACCATTACAAGCTATTTTCTACAACCTGTTTTATTTTGAATTGCCAGTAATGTAAATATGTCCAAACGGTGCAAGACTATAAATTTTAAGGGAGTTCAATGTTATTAGGATGGTTAGACCGGAATCATTAGACAGCTAGTCTAAACGAACCCCCATGGGCTGGTCCTCCATGGGGGTTCGTTGCATCAGTTTGATTTACTTCTTTTCTGGTTACTATTATATTACTTCTTAATCGCATTTATGTCAATCCCCCGTGTATCTCAAAAAATAATCAGCTGAACATAGATCAATATTTGTAGCATAATAAAATGAGATACAAATTTCACTATACATAAAAAACACCGTCCCCGCGGCAATCGCTTTGTCCGCAAAAACAGTGTTCTTAGTGCGCCTTCAGGGGTTCGAACCCTGGACACCCTGATTAAGAGTCAGGTGCTCTACCAACTGAGCTAAAGGCGCATATCCTTTTGTTTTTTCTGTGTTGAAGTTTTCTTTTGTTCCTCAACGCAAGTGATATTATATATAATACAGAATCAAATGTCAATAGTTATTTCTAAATTTTTTTTAAAAATTTTCGATTCTTTTATTTTTCTTTCTTTTCTTCTTTTTTGGACATTTTGTTCAGCATTTTGCTGACCTCTTCTGCTGATTTTCGAACCTGATTAAAAGCATTGTCAAATCCACGGTGTTCATATCCAAATTGCATCATTTTATTATAGAAGGAATTATTTCTTTTCACCTGTTGCTCTCCTTCGGGGCGCGATGCGCCCCGTGGATTTTCTTACACTATTTTATGCAATATAAATGTAGAAATTTCCTCCATTGATATATCCATTCTATAGTCATTTTATATTTTACCGGGCAGTCACAGAAAATCTCCTCTTACAGAAAGCTGTCCTCATACACTCAGGATTCATCCTCTGGAGATCACCATCTTGCAGATCGGGTTCCCCATGGAAGAAAATTTCTCTTCATATTCTGTCATCACATTTCCCTGTACCATTTCTTCATTATGGTGCAGGTCAAAAGTAAATGCCTCCAGATTCCATCCAGCCTCTTTTACTTCTTCCAGAGAAAATTCAAACAGATCCTTATTATCTGTCTTAAACTCTACTTTTCCATCCGGCACCAGAATCTTGTCATAGCGTGCCAGAAATTCTCTGGATGTCAGGCGGCGTTTGGCATGGCGTGCTTTTGGCCATGGATCAGAGAAATTCAGGTAAATCTTATCTGCCTCACCCTTTTCAAAAATCTCCGGCAGTAATCTGGCATCCACTCTCATAAAGAAGAGATTGGAATACACCTCACCTTTCTCTTCCAGTTCCTCTCTCTTCTGCAGTGCGCGGAGAAGTACACTGTCATACATCTCGATTCCCACATAGTTAATCTCCGGATGAAGACGCGCCAGATCCATAAGGAAGCGTCCTTTTCCCATTCCTACTTCTATATGAAGGGGCTGTTTTTTCTCAAAAACCTCTGTCCAGTGTCCTTTCTTCGTCTGTGGTTCCTGTACCACATAAGGGCTCTCAAGAATCGCATCCTGTGCCCCGGGAATATTTCTTAATCTCATAAAATCCTCCTGTTATAATCTCAATCATCCGTTTTCGGTTATTTGGGGTTATGTTATATTGTAAATTTCTTTTTTCTTTTTATCTCTGCCAGAGATTCTACCAGATGTCCTTTCATACCGCAACGATATTTTCATTTTTCTTTTTGTTTAAAAAATAACAAATTTTTTCTCTCTGAAAAAAATTTAGATGGTTTTTTTCACAAAATAGGTGTATTATATCTAACAGATATTACTATTTTTCACATAGTAAATCTGGTTTTTTTGTAAAATTTTGACAACTAAGGAGGTTGAAGATGGAGCAGATACTTAACAAATTATCTGAAATCGAGCTTACAGCCCAGCGCATCATGGAAGACTGCGAACGCCAGAAACAGACGCTTTCTGAAGAAGCAGAAAAAAAGTGTAAAGACTATGACGAGCAGATGGAGGCTCAGACTGCCACCCGGATCCGGCAGATCCGACAGCAGCTCGAGCAGGAAAAAGATGCACAGTTAGCTGCGCTCCGGGCAGATACAGAAGCTACTTTTTCATCCCTGGACGCCCATTACGAGCAGAATCATTCGCTCCTTTCCCATGAATTATTTCAGAAAATATTATCCATGTAAATAATAAATCCGGATAATCATTTCGAACAATAATTTCGGGCAATTGTCTTGAAATATCATACAGGAAAGGAAGTGAAAAGCAATGGGAAGTGTACTCTCCTACAGCGGACTTTCCACGAAAATCCGTGCAATGCAGAGCAGGCTCACTACCCTGGAACAGTTTGAAGAAATCCTTCAGCTTTCCGATGTAACGCAGGTGGCGGCCTATCTCAAGCGAATGCCGGAATACTCTTCCAAATGGGATGCACTGGATGAAAATACCCTGCACAGAGGTCAGATTGAGAAACTTCTGAAGAAATCCATTTTCCAGAATTTCTCCAGAATTTATCACTTCGCAAACCCTGAGCAGCGAAAGTTTCTTGACCTGTATTCCAGGCGATACGAAATCCGCGTTTTAAAAGAAGTAATGACCAATATCTTTGACCATCGTGACACAGACCCTGTGGATGTTTCTCCATACCGTGAGTTTTTCCGTCTGCACTCCAATATCGACGTAGACCGGATCACCACCTGTTCCACCATGGAAGAACTGATCTCCTGTCTCAAAGGAAACGAGTTTTATATCCCGCTTTCAAAAATTCAGGAACACGAAACCGCATTACTTTTTGACTATGGCATGGCACTGGATCTGTACTATTTCACCCAGATCTGGAATGTGCGCAAAAAGCTCTTTAAAGGCAGCGACCTGGAAGAGATCACCCGTACCTACGGTGAGAAATTTGACATGCTGAACCTGCAGTTCATTCAGCGTTCCAAGCGATATTACAACATGGACCCGGCAAGCATTTACGCTTTGCTGATCCCTATGAATTACAAATTAAAAAAAGAAGAGATTACCGCTCTGGTGGAAGCCTCAACCTATGAAGATTCCAGAAGAATTTTCAATAAAACATGGTACGGTGCCAGATATCAGCAGCTTTCCGTCGCCAATCTGGAAGAATTTTATAACCATATCCACCGCACGATCCTTGAAAAAGAAGCGCACAGAAATCCTTATTCTGTCGCAGTGATCTATTCCTATTTATATAATAAGGAACACGAAGTAAACCGTCTGACGATCGCTATTGAATGCGTTCGTTACGGGGTACAGCATGACGAAGCCATGCGTTATATCTGCAATAATTAATAACAGGAGGTGAATATATGATTGAGAAAATGAAGTTTCTGAGCATTACCGGACCGAAAACCGATATTGACAGAGTGGTAAATACCTATCTTTCCAAATACGAAATCCATCTGGAAAATGCCCTCTCCGAACTGACCGCAGTCGAAAGTCTTTCTCCTTTTATGGAAATCAATCCTTATAAGGAAGCACTTGCCACTGCCAACAGTTTCTATGAAGAGCTGAAAAGTCCGGAACAGATTTCCGTAAAACCAATGGACGTAGAAAAGGCTCTGGATACTCTGCGCAGACTCCAGGCGGATTCTCAGGAGCTGGACCGCACACATGCGGATCTGGAAAGCCAGCTTGCCGCACTGGATGAATCTCTCCGCGTTATCCGTCCGTTCAGAAACATCAATTACAACCTTTCCTCAATCCTGAAATTCCGTTTTATCCATTACCGCTTCGGAAGGATTGAGAAGGAATACTACCAGAAATTTGAGAAATATATTTATGAAAATCTGGATACGATTTTTATCAAATGTGATGAAGATGATCAGTATATCTGGGGTGTTTATTTTGTCCCGGAGCATGAGGCACAGAAAGTCAAAGCCGTCTATTCTTCCATGCATTTTGAGAGAATTTACATGCCGGATACTTACGAAGGCACAGCCAAGGCAGCCTTTGAACAGTTAACCCAGAAACGCAACCGGGCAGCCGGTGATCTGGCTTCCGCAGACCAGAAAAAAGCAGATTTTCTTCTGCGAAACAAGAAAGATATCGTAGCTGCACGTAATGCGATCGCACAGCTTTCCGGTAACTTTGATGTGCGCAGACTTGCCGCATGTACCCACGGCGATGATAAAGATGTCTTCTATATTTTATGTGGATGGATGACGGAAAAAGATGCACATTCCTTCCAGGCAGATATCAAAGATGACAGCCATATCTTCTGCATTATTGACGGTGAAGATGACGAACATCTCAAACCGGGTCTGCACCAGCAGCCACCGACCAAACTGAAGAACCCGAAACTGTTCAAACCATTTGAAATGTACATTAAAATGTATGGTCTTCCGGCCTACAATGAGATGGACCCAACATGGTTTGTGGCACTGACTTACTCCTTTATCTTCGGTGCCATGTTCGGTGATGTGGGACAGGGATTACTGCTCTTTATCGGCGGTTTCCTGCTGTATAAGTTCAAACATATCACACTGGCAGGCATCATAAGCTGCGCAGGTGTCTTCTCCACAATCTTCGGATTTATGTTCGGAAGTATCTTTGGATTTGAAGATGTCATACCCGCCCTGTGGCTCCGTCCGATGAATAACATGATGTCCGTTCCGTTTATCGGAAAGCTGAATACTGTATTTATCGTTGCCATCGGTTTTGGTATGTGCCTGATCCTTTTATGTATGATATTTAATATCCTGAATGCATGGAAAGCCGGAGATATTGAACATATCTGGTTCGATACAAACTCCGTTGCAGGTCTTGTTTTCTACGGATCCGCAGTCATTTCCATCGCACTGATCCTGACAGGACATACACTTCCGGGAGGGATCGTACTGTTTATCATGTTCGGCGTACCGCTGATCCTGATCTTCCTGAAAGAACCGCTTACCGCCCTCATCGAGAAGAAATCAGAAGTCATGCCGAAAGAGAAAGGAATGTTTATTGTACAGGGACTTTTCGAGATGTTTGAAGTCCTGTTAAGCTACTTTTCCAATACCCTTTCCTTCGTCCGTATCGGAGCTTTCGCAGTCAGCCATGCGGCAATGATGGAGGTCGTTCTCATGCTTGCAGGCGCAGAAAGCGGAAACCTGAACTGGGTAGTGGTAGTCCTCGGAAACCTTTTTGTATGCGGTATGGAGGGCCTGATCGTTGGTATCCAGGTACTTCGTCTGGAATATTATGAGATGTTCAGCCGCTTCTACAAAGGCACAGGACGTAAATTTGAGCCCTTCCGCTCAGTCAAATGATATACCAGGGGCAAAAGGTCGAAAGTCGTTCGTGCCTGCACGATAAGACTTTTGAACCCGGGACCCGGATATCAACAATCTAAGAAAAGAGGAGATTTAATTATGACAACAATCGCACAGATCATTTTAGCAATCGCACTGGTACTCAGCATCATTCTTCCATTTGGCTACTATCTCATCGGTGAGAAAAACCGTGGACGTTACAAAACAGCCATCGGCGTAAACGCATTCTTCTTCTTTGGCACAATGCTTATCGCCATCGCAGTTATGTTCACAGGTGCTTCTTCCGTACAGGCCGCTGCCGGATCTGAAGCCGGTCTTGCAACAGGTATGGGCTACATCGCAGCAGCCCTTGTAACCGGTCTTTCCTGTATCGGTGGTGGTATTGCCGTTGCCAGTGCGGCAAGCGCAGCTTTAGGCGCTATCAGCGAGGATCAGAGTATCCTTGGTAAATCCCTTATCTTCGTAGGTCTTGCAGAAGGTGTTGCCCTTTACGGACTGATCATCTCCTTCATGATCCTGGGACAGTTATAAGATGCAGATGTTTTTGATCAGCGACAATATCGATACCTACACAGGGATGAGACTGGCAGGTGTAGAGGGCGTGATCGTACACACACATGACGAATTAAAAGATGCTTTGCAGAAAGCCATCTCCAATAAAGAAATCGGGATCATACTCCTGACCGAAAGATTCGGCCGGGAGTTTCCTGAAATTATTGACGATGTCAAGCTTCATCACAAAACCCCTCTGATCATCGAAATCCCCGACAGGCACGGTACTGGCCGCAAACCGGATTTTATCACTTCATATGTAAATGAAGCAATTGGACTAAAACTATAGGCAGGTGTTAACATGACAATTGATGAAAAACTCAGCCATTTTTATGATATCACGGTAGAAGAAGCCCACGCAAAAGCCGCTGCCATTCTGGAAGAGCACAAGGAAACTCTGGAAAAAATGACAGAAGAACGCAAGGCTCTCAGTGAGGAAAACGCCCAGGCACAGATCAAAGCAGAGACCGCCAATGCCAGACGTGAAATAAACAAGGCACTTTCCGCCGAACAGCTCACCATCAAACGTGACTGGACCAAGAAACAGAACGAATTAAAAGAGAAAATTTTCTCTGAAGTAAAAGAACTTCTGAATGATTTTACCCATACTTCCGAATACGAAGATTACCTCAGCACCAAAATCAAAGAAGCTCTGGATTTCGCAGAAAACGATGAAATCTCTGTCTACCTTTCCCCGGAAGACAGTGCTCTTGTGGAAAAACTTCAGCAGCGCACAGGTGCAGCTATCCAGCTTGCAAAAGACTCTTTTCTGGGAGGCATCCGTGCCACCATTCCTCAGAAAAATATCCTGATCGACCACTCTTTTGCAGGAAATTTCGAGGCAGCATACAAAGAATTCAAGTTTGACGGAGGACCACAACATGAGTAATACAGGTATTATCTACGGTGTCAACGGCCCCGTCATTTATCTGAAGGGCGACAGCGGATTTAAGATTTCCGAGATGGTTTATGTAGGTCCGGAACATCTGGTAGGTGAGATCATCGGCCTGAAAAAAGGCATGACTACCGTACAGGTTTTCGAAGAAACTACAGGTCTGAAACCGGGAGATACTGTTACAGGTACCGGAGATGCCATCTCCGTACTTCTTGGACCTGGAATCATCCACAACATCTTTGACGGTATCCAGCGTCCTCTGGAAGAGATTGCCAAAGCCTCAGGCAAATACATTTCCCGAGGTGTCAGCGTCGATTCCCTTGACACAGAAAAGAAATGGAACACACATATCACAGTAAAAGAAGGTGACGTAGTCGGTCCTGGCTCCATCATCGCAGAAACTCAGGAAACAGACTCTATTCTTCATAAATCCATGGTGCCCCCGAACCTTACAGAGGCTACCGTTATCCATGCGGCTCCTGACGGAGCTTACACCATTCTGGAACCGATCGTAACCATCCAGTTCGCAGACGGAACCACCAAAGATCTGGCACTTGCGCAGAAATGGCCGATCCGTATCCCGAGACCAACCCATAAACGTTTCCCTGCAAGTGTTCCGCTTGTCACAGGCCAGCGTATCCTGGACACCCTTTTCCCGATCGCAAAGGGCGGTACAGCCGCTGTTCCGGGAGGTTTCGGTACAGGTAAAACAATGACACAGCATCAGATCGCGAAATGGTCTGACGCAGACATCATCATCTACATTGGATGCGGAGAGCGTGGAAACGAGATGACCCAGGTTCTGGAAGATTTCAGCAAGCTGATCGACCCGAAATCCGGAAACCTGATGATGGACAGAACCACACTGATCGCCAATACTTCCAACATGCCGGTTGCGGCTCGTGAAGCTTCTATTTATACCGGTGTTACCCTTGCAGAATACTACCGCGACATGGGCTATGACGTAGCCATCATGGCAGACTCCACTTCCCGTTGGGCAGAGGCTCTTCGAGAACTGTCCGGACGTCTGGAGGAAATGCCTGCTGAGGAAGGCTTCCCTGCATATCTGGCATCCAAGCTGTCCGCATTCTATGAGCGTGCAGGAATGATGCAGAACTTAAACGGAACCGAAGGCTCTGTCTCCATTATCGGAGCAGTTTCTCCACAGGGTGGTGACTTCTCAGAGCCTGTCACACAAAACACCAAACGTTTCGTCCGCTGCTTCTGGGGACTGGACAAATCCCTTGCCTATGCCCGTCACTTCCCTGCCATTCACTGGCTTACCAGTTACAGTGAATACCTGGAAGACCTGACCCCATGGTACAGAGAACACGTTTCCCCTAAGTTTGTGGCAGACAGAAACCAGCTCATGGCAATCCTGAACCAGGAAAGCTCTCTGATGGAAATCGTTAAACTGATCGGAAGCGATGTTCTTCCGGACGACCAGAAACTGACACTGGAAATCGCCAGAGTCATCCGTCTGGGATTCCTCCAGCAGAACGCTTTCCACGCAGAAGACACCTGCGTACCGATGGAAAAACAGTTCCTGATGATGGAAACCATCCTTCATCTCTACGAGAAATGCCGCGCACTCATCAACCGTGGAATGCCGGTTTCCGTACTGAAAGAAGGCAACAACATCTTTGAAAAAATCATTTCCATTAAATATGATGTAGCAAACAACCAGCTTGATAAATTCGACCAGTATATGCAGGACATCGATGCTTTCTATGACAATATAATGGAGAAAAACGGCTGATGCCGTAATGGTTACTATCCATGGCCGTTCTGAATCAGATTCGTAAAACCGGCCATGGATAGTAACAGAGAGGAGAAGTTTATGGCAATTGAATATTTAGGCTTAAGCGAAATAAACGGACCTCTGGTGGTCCTGGAAGGTGTCAAGAATGCCTCCTATGAGGAAATCGTAGAATTTCACATGGACGACGGGACTCGCAAGATCGGCCGTATTATTGAGATTTATGAGGACAAAGCTGTCATCCAGGTTTTTGAAGGAACCGACAGCATGTCCCTGAGCAATACCCACACAAGACTGACCGGACATCCAATGGAGATCGGGCTTTCCCCTGAAATCCTCGGACGTACTTTCAACGGTATCGGCCAGCCAATTGACGGTCTGGGAGATATCACCCCGGAAGTCAGATTGAATATCAACGGTCTGCCGCTGAACCCGGTAGCCCGTGAATATCCGCGAAACTATATCAACACCGGTATTTCCGCAATCGACGGACTGACCACCCTGATCCGTGGACAGAAGCTGCCGATCTTTTCCGGAAACGGTCTTCCTCATGATAAGCTGGCTGCACAGATCGTACAGCAGGCATCTCTGGGAGAGGGTTCCGATGAGAAATTTGCCATTGTTTTCGCAGCAATGGGTGTTAAATATGACGTAGCAGAATTTTTCCGCCGTACGTTCGAGGAAAGCGGTGCTGCCGACCATGTAGTCATGTTCCTGAATCTTGCCAATGATCCGGTTGTTGAGCGTCTTCTTACACCGAAGATCGCCCTCACTGCCGCAGAATATCTTGCTTTTGAAAAAGGAATGCACATCCTGGTTATCCTGACAGATATCACATCTTTCTGCGAAGCCATGCGAGAAGTTTCCTCTTCCAAAGGTGAGATCCCATCCCGTAAAGGTTATCCGGGTTATCTGTACAGTGAACTTGCAACCCTGTACGAACGTGCAGGTATCGTAAAAGGCAAACCGGGTTCTGTAACCCAGATTCCGATCCTGACCATGCCAAACGATGATATCACCCACCCGATCCCTGACCTTACCGGTTACATCACTGAAGGTCAGATCGTTCTGGACAGACAGCTTCACGGACAGGCAATTTACCCGCCGATCAACGTGCTTCCTTCCCTTTCCCGTCTGATGAAAGACGGCATCGGTGAAGGCTACACCAGAGCCGACCATCAGGACGTAGCAAACCAGCTTTTCTCCTGCTATGCAAAAGTTGGAGATGCCAGAGCCCTTGCTTCTGTTATCGGTGAAGATGAGCTTTCCCCGCTGGATAAACGTTATCTGGTATTTGGTAAAGCTTTTGAGAGCGAATTTGTCGGCCAGTCCGAGACAGAGAACCGAAGCATCACCGAGACCCTTGATAAAGGCTGGGAACTTCTGGGACTTCTTCCGAAAGAAGAGCTTGACCGAATCGATACGAAGATCCTCGATAAGTACTATCACGAAACAGTACGCTAAAAGAAGCGAGGTGATTGAATGGATCCGAATACCTTTCCCACCAAGGGAAACCTGATACTTGCAAAGAACTCACTGAAACTTTCCCGTCAGGGCTATGAGCTGATGGACAAAAAGCGTAACATCCTGATCCGAGAGATGATGGATCTGATCGATCAGGCAAAAGATATCCAGACACAGATCGATGTAACTTTCCGCACCGCTTATGCCGCCCTGCAGAAAGCCAATATGGAGATCGGTATCGCCTTTGTCCAGCAGATTGCATGTACCGTTCCCATCGAGAACTCCATCCGCATCAAAACCCGAAGCGTTATGGGTACGGAGATTCCTCTTGTGGAATATAACAAAACAACCAACACGCCAACCTATGCCTACTACAGCACAAAGATGTCTCTGGACGAAGCCAAGGCTGCCTTTGAAAAGGTAAAAGAACTGTCCATCCGCCTGTCCATGGTGGAAAACGCAGCCATCCGCCTTGCAGCCAACATCAAGAAAACCCAGAAACGTGCCAACGCACTGAAGAATATCACCATTCCAAAGTACGAAGCACTGACCAAAGACATTCAGAATGCTCTGGAAGAGAAAGAGCGAGAAGAGTTCACACGTTTAAAAGTTATCAAACGAATGAAACAGAAATAAAGAATGTGGAAAACCGCTGTGGAAAGTTATCCCCGGCGGTTTTCGTTTTGTTTCTACATTATCCACATTTCTGATTCCTTTGTGGAAATTTCCACTTTCTGTAATATGGATTCTTTTTCTATCCTCTGTTGCTTCGTTCCTGAAAACATCATGATAAATAGTCAGATTATTTCTGTATATTTATATGTATTTTGTCTTTTTTATACAATATAATATGATTTTTAGAATTTACCAAAGTCAATAGATTTCCACATTTTTTTGTGCCTGAAACCGCAATTTATCATTTTACACAAAACATACGTTTCTTTTTTCATTATGTAAATCAAGTTATTCACACATCAAAAATGTGGATAATGTGGATAACTTTGTGCATAACTTTATTTTTCAGGCTTTCTGGTAAGTTCTGTATGTGGAAAGAATGTGCATGAAATTATCCACTTTTCCCATATATCGACATACTTTGTGCAAATTGTCGAAACGCCCATTTTGCGCTGGTTCTTTACTGTAATACCATATTCAGGGAGAACCCCGCCAGGGTTCTTCGCTAACGCAAGAAAGAATCCTGTTTGCAGGATTCTCCGCCTGCGGCGGGCCGCTTCTGCGACAAAAAAATCTTCATTCACTGCCTGCTTCCCTTCAGACAATGAATGAAGATTTTCATTAATCATGCGTTATTTATTCCATATAGGTTCCGATCGCTGCCGGCTGCTGATAATCATAATTGGAAATCTTGATTCCTGTGGCAGCACCGCTTGCGTGGATAATCTTACCATCACCGATATAAAGTGCCACATGATCTATATAACCATTTCCATAGAATACCAGATCTCCCGGTTCAAGCTGGCTGATATCTTTCCTGGTGGAAGCAGCACACTGATCTGCTGCCACACGCGGAAGGCTGTATCCAAAATTTGCAAATACAGACATTACAAAACCGGAGCAGTCTGCACCGTTTGTCAGGCTTGTTCCACCGTAAACATACGGATTTCCCTCAAACTGCAACGCAAAATCCACAACTGCCTGACGTTTCGCAAGACGCTGCTCCTCTGCCTTTTTTGCCTCTTCTTCTGCCTTCTTCGCTTCCTCTTCGGCTTTCTTTCTAGCCTCTTCCGCTGCTTTCTTCTCTTCCTCTTCGGCTTTTTTTCTGGCTTCTTCCTCTGCTTTCTTTTTTGCTTCTTCAGCTTTTTTCTTAGCGTCTTCTACTGTCTGCTGAATGGTCTGTAAGGCTTCTTCTTTCTCCTTCTCTGCTTTCTCGGCAGCTTTCTGCGCCTTCTCCACTCTGCGTTCTTCTCTGACCTGTGCAGCTTCTTCCTCTTTCTCCATATAGGCCTGTGTCTGCTCCTCGGTCTGTTTCGCCAACGCACTTGCCAGTGCACTCACACTGCCTGTTGCATCAGAATCAGAACCGTTACTGCTGCCATCTGTATCTGTCACAGAACTTCCATCGATCGGGTCTGAAACATCCGTTCCATCGGAAAAAAGCTCTGCTCCATCTTCAAACTCTGCCGCACTTACCATCTGTCCCTGTGCCAGAACCATAGTTCCTACGGCTGCCGCCAGTAAAATCGCTCTTATTTTATTCTTCAATCTAACAACTCCTTAATGATAACTCTTTCGTTTCAACAGGGGATACCGATTTCTCTCCGCCCACCGCTTTGCTGCTTCATTCGTTTAAATTGTTACATAATTATTACGTTTTGTTACGCATTTGTGTATGTTATCATAGAGGAGTCATTTTGTCAAATGAACAAACTGTGAAAAAACAAACTCATTGGCACTTCTGTTACTATTATCACTGCTATTACAGCCATTACCGTTCATTCCGGTACACAGCAACGAATCATTTACTTATTTGTCATCAGATAGTGCTGCGCAGAAGCCACAGCATTGGCACCGTCTGCCACTGCTGTCACTACCTGGCGGAGCTTTTTGGTGCGGATATCTCCTGCTGCAAAAACTCCCGGAGTCTGCGTGATTCCTTCTTCTCCCGCAATAATATATCCTCCTTTATCCAGCGCCACAAGTTCCTGAAATCGCTCTGTATTCGGAACTAATCCCACTGCAATAAACACACCATCTGTCCGGATCACAGATTCACTGTCATTTTTCACATTGCGGATCTTCAGACCGGTCACACTCTCCGTTCCCTGCACTTCTACTGCCACACTGTCCCAGATGATTTCTACATTTTCGCATGTATTCAGGCTGTCCTGAAGAATCTGATCTCCGCGAAATTCATCCCGTCTGTGAACCACATAAACCTTTTGACAGATTCTTGAAAGAAAAATCGCATCTTCCAGAGCCATATTTCCACCGCCGATCACCACCGCTGTTTTATCCCTGAAAAAAGCGCCATCGCAGGTAGCGCAGTAGGAAACACCCATTCCGGAAAATTCTTCCTCACCGGGAATATTCAGCCTTCTGTGGCTGGCACCGCAGGCAAGGATCACTGTCCTGGCTCTGTATTCATGCTTCTTTGTCCGGATAATCTTCTCACTTCCTGAACCTTCTGCATTTTCCACAGAAAGAACATTTTCACGCACCGGCTCAATTCCCAGCTTCGCTGCATGATCTCCCATAGCTTCACCCAGATCCATTCCGCTGATCCCCGGAAGTCCCGGATAATTGTCCACCTCATAAGTATTCAGGATCTGCCCTCCCTGTGCAAACTGTCTGTCTAACCATAACGTATTTAAACGGGCACGCGCAGCATAAATCGCCGCACTGATCCCCGCAGGTCCTGCCCCCAGAATTGCGATATCATAAATCTCTGCCATTTTTTCTTCCTCCTGTATTTTTCTCTTCCGCACTTTTATCATCATCTTATCATACTCCGCTTTCATTTCCAATAAGATAGTAAAAACAGCCTTCTGAGGTTTGTATGAGTATTCCCAAAAAAATTCTGACTCTGTGTCTGGTGTTTTATCTTGGCATCGGCATGGGCTATGTATCTGAACACGGGCTTTCTGAAAATTCCCGTTTTGAATCATTCACAGAAAATCTTTTCCGGGCAGAAGTATCTGCCAATACTCTTACCCTTCACTACGCTCTGGCTGATCCTGCCAGCCAGGGGATCAAAAAATCTGCCGTTTCTCTCGGCACAGTCTCATCTGACGCTGCCAGTGCAGAAGAAACTGCCCGTCTCTGCCAGAATTATGAAAAACAGTTAAAAAACTTTCATTATTCCAGGCTGAGTAAGGACAATCAGCTCACTCTGGATATGCTCCTGCTGTATTTTCACACCCGCGCTTCTCTGGGAAAAAACTATATTCTGGATGAACCACTTGGCCCAAGCCTTGGTATTCAGGCACAGCTCCCGGTGCTACTCGCTGAGTATGCTTTCTATACAAAAGAAGATATCTCTGATTATCTGAAGCTTCTCGGCACCATCAAACCCTATTTTCAGAGTATCCTTGACTTTGAAAAAGAAAAAATCAGCTCCGGCTGTTTCATGAGTAACACTACCCTTGACCGGATTCTGAAACAGTGCAGTTCTTTTATCCAGAATCCCGATTCCAACTATATGGATGATATTTTTGCGCAGAAATTAAAGACTTTCTCCAACCCGAAACTCAGTCAGAAAGACCAGGAAGAACTTTGTACATATCACCATAAGCTGATTATTCAGCAGGTAATCCCCGCCTATCAGGAACTGGTCTCCGGGCTGAAAACGCTTCGTGGAAGTGGCAAAAACAGCCGCGGACTGGCATATTTCGAGGGTGGTCGCGCATATTATCTCTACCTTCTTCAGAGCCAGACCGGTACCTATGTACCTGTAAAAAAAATCGAGCAGCGACTGTCTGCTCAGCTATTGAAAGATTACGAAGAAATCCAGACTTTATTAAAATCAGATCCTTCTCTGGCTTCTTCTCTTTCCCAATATTCCACAGCCATCACTCTGACTCCTTCACAGATGCTGGAAAAACTTCCTTCTCTCATGGCCGGGGACTTTCCGGAGCTAAAAAATACCACTTACGAACTCCGTTCTGTACATGAGTCCATGAAAAGCTTTCTAAGCCCTGCCTTTTATCTTACACCACCAGTGGACACCGGAAGTCCAAATGTAATTTATATCAATAATTCCGGACGTAGCACCAGTCTGGAACTGTTTGGAACACTGGCTCACGAAGGATTTCCCGGTCATCTGTATCAGACCGTATCTTTTTCCAGAAGCAAACCGGCAAATATCCGCTATCTGATCACTTCCTCCGGTTATGTGGAGGGATGGGCAACCTATGTAGAATCTTATGCCTATCAGTATGCAGCCTCACTTATGACAAACCTCAGCCGGAACAGCGCTTCCAGTGATTTCCATGATTCCGATACATCCGGCACATCCGATACATCTGGCAAGTCCAGTACATCCAATATGTCCAGCGCATCCAATGCGACACGGCTTGCATGGCTGAACCGCAGTATGAATCTCTGTATCTATTCTCTGATCGATATCGGCATCCATTACAGAGGCTGGGAGCAGGCGCGCGTGGCTGCTTTTCTCAAAGCATTCGGTATCACCAATGCCTCTGCTGCCAGTGAAATCTACCAGTACATCGTAGAAACTCCCGGCAATTATCTGAAATATTACTGGGGATATCTCAACTTCCTGGACCTGAAAAAATCCTGTCAGAATTCCATGGGAGCTGACTTTGATCTGAAAAAATTTCACCGGAAGATCATGGAAATCGGTCCCGTCCAGTTTCCGGTACTGGAAAAATATCTGAAACAGGAATTTACTCCATCAAAAAAGGAACTGCCCGCGGGCAGTTCCCCCTGTCTGATTCTCGCATAATATTTCACATAATATGTGTACCTGCACTACGTTCTGCTGTTACTCTGTCCGGAATCGGACTGCCGGAACCTGCACAAACCTGCAGAAACCACTGCCTTTTTTTCCTAAACCTGATAATTTCTGAAAAACTCCTGCAGCTTCGTAAGTGCTGTAGTCAGTGCCTCTGTTTCCTCTACATTCAGTCCCTTCAGCACAGCCAGTACCATTTTTTCATGAAAATCTTTATGATGATGGTATGCTTTCTCTCCGGTCTCTGTCAGAGAAATCAGGACGACTCTACGGTCCTCCTGGCTTCGCATACGCTGAATATATCCCTTTTTCACAAGATTGTTGACTGCAATCGTCAATGTTCCCACTGTTACGTTCAGAACTTTAGCCACAGTGGACATATTTTTCTGCTCCCGGATACCCACGGCATCTATAATGTGCATATCATTAACCGAAATATTCTTATATTCAGGTGTGATCAACGCCCGTTCTTCCAGGTCCAGAATCTCATTAAACAAATTGACCAGCACATCATTGATTGCCTCATAATGATTCATCCGGTTACCTCCCTCTTTCCGATAAACGCTGCATTTATTATACACTATATTATTTTTTCACACAAGTTCGTGTTCGCCGCGTTTCCTGTAATTCCTGCATATCCGGATGCCGAAAGTGAAACAATACTGAAACATTTTTAAAGAAATTCTTTCTTTGCCCTGTAAAGTTTGCTATAATGTGATTACGTTTGTGGGAATTCTCCCACGAATTATTTTTTTAGCCAAATGAAATCAAACAACAGGGCAGATAATTTTATGTTACTGTACACAAAGAGAACAGTAACAATTTTATCCTCCTGATCACCACCATTTTTATGGTGTCAAAGGACAGAATAATTTATGAAAAGAAATAATATCCCTTTAAATATCAGGGAAAAAAACAATTCAAAAATCAGTCTTTTGTGTTCTATCGTTGTACTCGCCGTGCTCTTTCTTCTTGTATATCAGATTGATTATTCGCTGATTCGCAAACCGCAGAAAGAAGCCTCAGAAGCAACTGCACTGGAGCAGCAAAAGTCTGAAGATGCCTCCGCAGCTCCGGAAATTTCCACAGCTACTGTGGTCGCAGTGGGAGATAATCTTTATCACAGCATGCTCTATCAGTCCGGAGAAACTGATTCCGGTGCCTGGAATTATGATCAGATTTATGCAAACGTTCTGGATGAGATCCAGGCGGCAGATATTGCGATGATCGATCAGGAAACAGTATTTGCGCCAAGCCATGATAATGTCAGTTCCTATCCACTATTTGCCACACCCGAAGAAGTAGGTGATGCCATTATCAAAGCCGGTTTCAATGTCGTGGAATCTGCTACCAATCACATGGATGATTATGGTTATGATTATCTGAAATCCACACTGGACTTCTGGAGCAGTAATTATCCGGATATTCCGGTGCTCGGTATCCATGCGACTCAGGACGATGCAGATACTGTAAAAGTAAAAGAAGTCAACGGAATCAAAGTCGCATTTCTGGATTATACATATGGAACTAACGGCTCCGGCACAGGAGACGGTAATGACTATATGATCGATATTTTTGATAAAGACAAAGTTTCTGCCATGATCCAGAAAGCCAAAGAAGTCAGTGACTGTATCATTTTTGTTGCACACTGGGGTGCGGAAGACGAAACCATGCCAAATGAATATGAAAAGCAATGGGCAGCATTCCTGATGGAACAGGGAGTTGACGTTATTATCGGCGGACATCCTCATGTGCTTCAGCCTTACGGGCGCCTTTCTGATGATCAGGGGCACAGTACATTGGTTTTTTATTCTCTGGGAAATTTCGTTTCTACTCAGGAAGAACTTCCGGAACTACTCGAAGGCATGGCAGGTTTTACGATTCAAAAATCCACACTCAATGGCGAAAGTACCATAGAAATCCTTTCTCCGGAAATCAGACCTATGGTCATGCATTATAATTATAATACCGGCGAATACGGACCTTATATGCTGGAAGATTATACAGAAGATCTCGCATCTCAGCACAGTGTACGGGATGTGCTGGGCGATGAATTTACGCTCGCTGCTTTGCAGGCAAAATTTCAGGAAATCATGTCCATGAATGTAAAGCCTTCCACAAATACGAATCTTCTGAATGTGAAATTTGACTGGGAAGGAAACATGATTGACAAAACGACCGGCGATGTCGTTGAGGATACGGAATCCATCCATTCCTGGGAATATACAGCCTCTTCTGATTCTTCTGATTCGGCAGGTGACGGCTCCGACAACAGTTCGGATAACGCTTCGAGTGACGGCAGCTATGATAATGAAACTGACAGCAGTTATGACGGAAGCAGTGACAGTTATGATTCTTCTTATGACAGCAGTTCCTATGATTCCGGATATGACGACAATAGTTATGACAGCAGCTACAGTGACAGTTCTTATGATGACAGCAGCTATGATAGCAGTTACGATAACAGTTCTTATGACGATGGCAGCTATGATGGCAGTTACGATGACAGTTCTTATGATGACAGTAATTACGACGACAGTTACGATGGCAGCTATGACAGCAACTACGATGAGAACTATTAAGAGATGGAAGCATTAAAACCAAGAGGTAAAACTATCTGAAAAAAGCAGGATATGACACAGCGGTAGTGTAAAATAGTTTGTGTTTTTGGTAAAAAATAACTCCTTTTTGGTAAGAATTCAGATATGACAATTCTTATCGAAAAGGAGTATTTTTTATGGCAGTTGCAAAAGAACAAATTCGACAGATCATATCAGAAAACAACATTAATAGCGTTGCAGATATATACACGCTTCTGAAAGACAGTT
>OLON01000855.1_pt1 | contig 19009 bp, 14 predicted proteins | sample 1672691 | NCBI WGS metagenome assembly OLON01 (sample SAMEA3136714, study PRJEB25190) | human gut metagenome | biome: human gut; feature: human-associated habitat; material: faeces | place: Austria | collected 2013
AAACATATAACCGTAAAGGTGATAATGCACCAATGGCAATCTTATCATTAACTAAATAATGATGTTGGACTGAAGAAATTCAGTCCTTTTTTATTTGACTTGTTTCCTTATAAATTATAGAATGAACTAAACACGTTCATGAGGAGAAGACAATGGAAGAAATAATTAAGGTAGAAAATTTATGTTTTGAATACGAACCTGGATTACAAACAATAAACAATATTTCTTTTCAAATCCATAAAGGTGAATATGTAGCTATTTTAGGACATAATGGTAGTGGTAAAAGTACAATTGCTAAATTACTTATAGGATTATTAGAAAAAAAATCTGGTGAAATTTATATCGATGATTATCAATTAAATTTAGAAAATTTATATAAAATAAGAGAAAAAGTAGGAATTGTTTTTCAAAATCCAGATAATCAATTTATTGGTGCTACTGTTAGAGATGATATAGCTTTTGGACTAGAAAATATTTGTGTACCAAGAGAACAAATGGATGAACTTATTAATAGGTATTCTAAAGTAGTTAGAATGGAGAATTTTTTGGATCATGAACCAACTAAATTGTCCGGTGGTCAAAAACAAAGAGTTGCGATTGCAGGTATTTTAGCGATGAGTCCATCTATCATTATTTTAGATGAAGCAACAAGTATGTTGGATCCACGAGGTAGAAAAGAAATAAATGAATTAGTAAAAGAGTTAAAGAAACAAAATAATATGACAATCATTTCAATAACGCATGATATTGAAGAAGCAAAAAATGCTGACCGAGTTATTCTTTTAAATAAAGGAGAGATTGTAGATTGCGACAAACCTCAAAAAATATTAACAAATGAAAAATTATTAAAAGAATTAAAATTAGATATTCCTTTTTCATTAAAAATTGCTAGAAAATTACAAAAAAAAGGTTATCAAATTAAAGATACATTAGATGTAGAAGAATTGGAGAAACAACTATGTCAATTACATGCAAAAGTTTAGATCATATATATGGATATAATACGCCTTTTGAATATTATGCACTTAAAAATGTGAATTTAAAAATAGAAAAGGGTTCATTTACAGCTATCATTGGACAAACAGGTAGTGGGAAATCGACACTTATCCAACATATAAATGCTTTATTATTACCAACAAGTGGAGAAATAAAAATAGATGATTATATTATTTCACAAAATAATAAGCCTCAAAATTTAAAAAGTCTTAGAAAAAAATCAGGTCTTGTTTTTCAATTTCCAGAATATCAATTGTTTGAAGAAACAATCGAAAGAGATATAATGTTTGGTCCAATGAATTTTGGAATTGACGAAAATAGTGCTAAAGAAATAGCTAAAAAATCTCTTGAAATGGTAGGTTTAGATGAAACTTATTTAGAAAAGTCCCCATTTGATTTATCAGGTGGTCAAAAACGTAGGGTAGCGATTGCTGGAATACTTGCTATGGATCCAGATATTCTTGTTTTAGATGAACCAACAGCTGGATTAGATCCATCAGGAATTAAAGAAATGATGAATTTATTTAAAAAAATTCATGAAATGGGTAAAACAGTAGTTTTAGTAACTCATGATATGAACCATGTTTTAGAATATTGTGACAATGTTGTTGTAATGAATGACGGACAAGTTGAAAAAGCTGGGAAAGTAAAAGATATTTTTCTAGATAGTGATTATTTATTAAATTTAGGAATAGATTTACCTTTAATCACAAATCTTATTATTCAGTTAAATCTAAAAGGCTATCATCTAGATACATCTATCAATGATATTGATGATTTAGTTGAAGCGATTGGTGGTGAACTTCATGGATAATATGACTTTTGGTAAATATATACCGGGGAATTCAATAATTCATCGTTTAGATCCACGATTAAAAATATGTGCTGTTTTCATATTTTTAATTTCTGTTTTTTTTGATGCGGGATTTATAGGATACGGTATCTTAGCAATTTATGTTTTATTATGTTCGTTAGTTTCTAAAATTAAACTTTCTCATATTTTAAAAGCAATAAAACCGATGGTCTTTATGATGTTGTTTTTGATGATTTTTAATATATTTTTAATGAAAACAGGTGATGTTATAATAAAAATAGGAAGTATTAGTATCTACTCAGGTGCTTTAATACAAACTGCTTATATTTTTATAAGGCTTGTATTGATTATTACTTTAACAACATTAATGACTTCTACAACGAAGCCTTTAGAATTAACACTAGCTATTGAAAGTTTATTAAATCCATTAAAAAGATTTCATTTTCCAGTGCATGAACTTGCTATGATGATTTCAATTGCATTAAGATTTATACCTGATTTATTAGATGAAGCGAAAAGAATTATGAAAGCACAGGCTAGTAGAGGTGCGGATTTTAATGAGGGATCTTTCATGGAAAAAATAAAATCAATTATTTCATTAATTATTCCTTTATTTATTTCTGCTTTTCAAAGGGCAGAAGAACTTGCTAACGCTATGGAAAGTAGAAATTATAATCCAGAAGCAACACGTACAAAATACAAAGTTTTAACATGGACGCATTTAGATACGTTATCAATGTTAATAACATTAGGTGTATGTTGTTGTGTGATTATAATGAGTTTTATGTAATGAATAGAATAAAATGTATTGTAAGTTATGATGGTAGTAAATTTCACGGATTTCAAGTTCAAAATCAATTTAGAACAGTTCAAGGTGAAATTCAAAAAGCTATAAAAAATATTTGTAAAGATGAAAATATTGTTATTCATGCAAGTGGTCGAACAGACGCTAAAGTTCATGGTAGAAGACAAGTCTTTCACTTTGATACTTTAAGGGAAATGCCTGAAAAACAATGGAAAAGGGCTATTAATCACTTTTTACCTAATGATATTTATATTATTGATAGTTTCTTAGTTGATGAAAATTTTCATAGTCGTTATTCTGCTATTAAGAAAGAATATCATTATATGTTAAGTATGAATGATTATTCTCCATTCGAAACAAATTATATTTATCAATATGGAAAAGAATTAGATATAGAAGCAATGAGGAATGCTGCAAAAATTTTTATTGGTGAACACGATTTTGCATCCTTTTGTGCTGTTGATCAATATGGCAATACAATTAGAACACTTTATCAAATTGAAATTGAAAATAATCAAGGTATTGTTACTTTTAAGCTTGTAGGTAATGGATTTAGAAGATATATGGTAAGACATTTAGTTGGTGGCTTGATTCAAGTAGGGGCACACAGAATTACTAAAGAATTTTTAGAAGAGTTACTAGAAAGTAAAGGACAAAAAAAGTGTTTATTTAAAGCTAAACCACAAGGACTATATTTACATGAAGTTTTTTATAAATAAAACAATATTTGCTATATTTCCCAGGAAATAGATTATAGTTCTTATAATCCGATATAATTAGAAACTTTTATAAAGAAGATAATTAAAGGAAACTCATTGATTGATTTCCTTTTTTTGTTTTCATCAATAATCAAAAATGGTAAAATAAGAATATAAAGGAGAAAAAATAATGGCAAGAAAATGTATTGAAAAATATTTAGAAACCCATAAAAGCACATATATAGGAAGATACAGGTGTCATAGTGCAGTACAAACAAAAAAATTTGAACATAAATTTCATTATTATATTTTAGATATTCAATTTAAAGCAATCGATGTATTTGTTACTATAGATTATTCTGGAGATGAAATCGTACCAACATTTTCTGTTAATCTTCATGAACAAGAACAAGAATACATTATAAAAGATGCTTTAAATAAGATTCTTTATTTTAATCAATTTAAAACAATTTTGCATTGTCATGTTTTTGAGCATTTTATTGAAACACATACAGTTAATACAATACTAGAACCTTTAGATTATCGAAATATTTTAGATTACTTAGAATATCATTCTGGTACAAACCAAGAAACTGTTGATGAATTTTATACATTTTTTAATCCATATTTAGATAGATTATTATATAATAAAAATTATAAAAAATTTATGGATTCAATAGCTCTTTTATTAGATAAAATTTTATATGAATATGAATGGGATGGAGTAAATGCAAAATATTTAGATACTGAATATCAATTTCATTTAGAATATTTTAAAGAGACCATAAAGAAAATGACAAATCATATAGATGGATTTTTTAAATCAACTAAAGATGAATTATTAGAAATCTTTGAGCGCTTATGTCAAATGCCAAGATTTACACTTTCAATTATAAAAGAATTTGGAAACCTTATTTTATTGAATAAAGAAGTTGCTGAAAGATTATTTAATCATTTTGAAAGATTAAATCCAGATCAGTTAGAAAATAATATTGTTATTTCATATCTCAAATCACTTTATAAAAATAATCATGAACAATATATCGATGCATGTGAAGATATTCTACGTTTTGTAATGAATGATGTGTTGACTTTTGCTAATCATGATTTACAAAAAGAAATAGGAAATAGAATTTTAGAAATAGAAGGATATGATTTACTTATCGATTTATTTTCAAAAGATTATAATACATTCTTATTTGTATGTTTTCCAATTTCAACATTTCCACCAGAATATAAAGAAATTATGCGTTTGGAATTAGAAAAAGCAATTCGTTTCTATGCAGCAAGGATGAATCATGATGAATATCGTCTTACTTCATTTGAACAGGTAGCTAATATTAATAGATTATTAATGGAAGAATATAAGGAGGAATATTCAAATGGTAAAGAATAATAAAACAGCAATTAAAGGATTATTAGTTTTAGGAGGTGTTTCTACTGCAGCAGCATCTGTTTACACATTATCCAAAAAATATGCAAAAAAATTATTATACAGACATCATAAACAAGAAGATAGACCAAGTATTTTAGAAACAAAATTCAATAGTCAAAATATTTATATAAAAAATGACCAAGATATTCAATTAAGAGGAATTTTGATTCCTAAAGAAAACCCTCAAATGACAGTTTTAATTTCACATCCATTTGGTTTACAGGCAAAAGATATGCAATTATATGTTCCATATTTTGAAGACCATTTGCCAGAAGCACAAATCTTATTAATAGATGCTTGTGCACATGGACAAAGTGATGGTTATATTAGAGGATTTGGAATCAAGGATGTCAATGATTTAGTATGTTGGAATAAGTACCTATTAGAAACTTATGGGAAAGATCATAAAATATTAATGTATGGTAAAGAACAAGGAGCAAATACAATTTTAAATGCTTCAGGTAGACATGTTTTAAAAAATGTTGAAGCTATTATTTCAGATGGGGCTTATACGTCACCATATGATATTATTGGATATCGTTTAGAAGCAGATTATAAGATTTCAAAATATCCAGCAATTTCAATTATTGCACACCATATTAAAAAAGCTGTGCATATTGATTTAAAAGAAAATACAACAAAATATGTTAGACACAATGATATACCTACATTGTATTTTCATGCAAAAGATGACGATTTTGTACCATTAAAGATGGTTTATCCGCTATATAATAAAAATAGAGGAGAAAAAGTATTGTTTGTCTTAAAAGATGAAAAATACTTATATGAACTTGTTGAAAACGATGACTTTAAACAAACATTAAGTCAGTTTATCAAAAAATATATGAAATAAGGAGAAAAAGAATGTATTTTAAAGAAACAAAAGGATTTCCTAAAGATTTTCTTTGGGGAAGTGCATCTGCTGCTTATCAAGTAGAAGGTGGCTGGGATGCAGATGGTAAAGGTGTTTCCAACTGGGACAAATTTGTAAGAATTCCAGGAAAGACTTTTAAAGCAACAACAGGTGATAAGGCCGTTGATCATTATCATCGTTACAAAGAAGATGTCAAGTTGATGGCAGAAATGGGATTGAAAACATATCGTTTTTCAATTGCTTGGACACGTATTTATCCAAATGGAAATGGTGAAGTCAATGAAAAAGGTTTAGAATTTTATGACAATCTTATCAATGAATTATTAAAATATGGAATTGAACCTATGGTTACAGTTTATCATTGGGATATGCCACAAGCTTTAGAAGACCAATATCATGGTTGGGAAAGCAGAAAAATTGTTGATGATTATGTAAATTATGCCACAACATTATTTAAAAGATATGGAGATCGTGTAAAATATTGGATTACAATGAATGAACAAAATATCTTTACAGGACATGGATGGTTAGAAGGAATGCATCCACCAGGAAAAGTAGATGATATGAAAACATTCTATCAAGTCAATCATCATGCCAATATTGCACATGCTAAAAGTGTTATAGCTTTAAAAGAACTTCATCCAGAAGCAAAAGTAGGGGCTTCATTTGCTTATAGTCCAAGTTATGCTTATGATCGTAAACCTGAAAATGCAATGGCTAAAGCGGACTATGATGATTTACAAAATTATTATTGGATGGATGCTTATGCTTATGGACGTTATCCACGTGCTGCTATTCAATATTTAAAATCATTAGGATGTGCTCCTATCTTCGAAGAAGGTGATGAAGCATTAATGAAAAAAGCAGCTTCACTTATTGATTTCATGGGTGTGAACTATTATCAAACATGTGTTGTTGAATATAATGATATTAATGGTGTTGGTAGTGATCATACAATGAATAACACTGGTAAAAAAGGTACCGCTAAAGTTCAAGGTGTACCTGGTCTTTATAAAAAACCACAAAATGAGTTTTTACCAACAACAGATTGGGATTGGACAATTGATCCAATGGGAATTAGAATGTGTTGTCGTGAAATTACTTCGCGTTATGATTTACCAATCGTTATTTCCGAAAATGGTTTAGGTGCATTTGATAAATTAGAAGATGGACAAATTCATGATCCATATCGTATTGATTATTTAAAACGTCATATCGAAGAACTTAAAAAAGCATGTGATGATGGTTGTCGTGTTCTTGCTTATTGTACATGGTCTTATACTGATTTATTAAGCTGGCTAAACGGATATCAAAAACGTTATGGTTTTGTTTATGTTGATCGTGAAGAAGATGAAAATTCAGGTACTTTAAATAGATACAAAAAAGATTCATATTATTGGTATAAAAAAGTAATTGAAACAAATGGAGAAGAATTATAGGAAACAGTGTTTCCTATTTTCTTTAGGAGGTTAAGGTGTATAACTTTGCAAGTGATTATTTAGAAGGAGCTCATCCACAAGTGATGGAAGCTTTAAATAAGACAAATTTTATTCAAACAGTAGGATATGGGGAAGATCAATATTGTCAAAAAGCTAAAGATAAAATAAAAGCTATATTAGAAAATGAAAATGTAGATATTCATTTTTTAGTAGGTGGTACACAGACAAATATGATTATGATTTCTTCAGCATTAAAAGATTATCAAGCTGTTATTGCTGTTGATAGTGGACATATCAATGTTCATGAAACAGGAGCTGTTGAATTTACCGGGCATAAAATTTTAACAAAGCCACATCAAGATGGAAAGATGATTCCTGAAATGATTGATGAAATCATGCGTGAACATCCTGATGAACATATGGTGCAACCTAAAATGGTATATATTTCACAAACAACAGAATATGGTACGTACTATACTTTAGAAGAATTAAAAGCCATTTATGAATGCTGTCAAAAAAATAATTTATATTTATTTATAGATGGAGCAAGACTTGGAAGTGCACTTGTCTTGAAAGATGCACCAACTTTACAAGAGATGGCGCTTTATAGTGATGTTTTCTATATTGGTGGTACAAAAATGGGAGCCTTATTTGGTGAATGTTTAGTTATTATTAATGATGAATTAAAAACCGATTTTAGATATCATATTAAACAAAAAGGTGCCATGCTTGCTAAAGGAAGATTATTAGGAGTTCAATTTAATGCTTTATTTGAAAATGATTTATATCTAGAAATAGGAAAACATGAAAATGAATGTGCTGATATATTAAGAAAAGGATTCAAAGATAAAGGCTATAAGATGTATATTGAAAGTCCTTCTAATCAAATATTTCCAATCGTTGATCAACAAACGTTGGAAAAAATAAATAAAAACTATATAACAACATATATGTTTAAAATAGATGACCAACATACATGTATACGTCTAGTTACATCATGGGCAACGTCCAAAGAAATATGTGAACAATTTATAGAAGAATTATAATTGATACATACTATTTTATTGTAAATAAATAGATAACGTAGTAGAATATGACTAGGATTTATTATCCTAAATTTCGAGAAATGGAGATAATAAAAATGAATAAAACTGAATTAGTAGAAGCTATTGCTTCAAGCACTGAATTAACAAAAACTGATGTAGATAAAGTAGTAACTGCTTTAGTTGAAGTTGTTACTGATGCTTTAGCTAAAGGAGATAAAGTTTCTTTAAAAGGTTTTGGTAATTTTGAAGTTCGTACTCGTAGTGAAAGAACAGGTAGAAACCCAAGAACTGGTGAAACAATGACAATTGCTGCAAGTAAAGCACCTGCATTTAAAGCAAGTTCTGCATTAAAAAAAGCTGTTAATAAATAATAATAGAAAACCGATGAGTTTGTTACTCATCGGTTTTTGTATTTTCAATTGTAATATTTAATTTATAATGATCTTTAATTTCTGGAATAGCCTGTAGATATGTGGTTAAGGTTTGTTCAGCTTTTGTTTTAGACTTTTCTAAAATACCATTAGAAATAGCTTCTTTTTCATTTTTTTTCTTTTCTTTAGTTGCAAAAGATTTATAATCGTTAATACTTATCTGATTAAAAATATTTGATGATTCATCATATACTTCAATAGATTTTTCATCAATTTCATGACTTAAAATTTTTGCTGCAGGTAAAGTAATATTTAATTGATCATTATCAATACTTATTTTAGCCTGTTTTAAATCAATCCCTGCTTTAATAGATCCATTATATGTAATAATAAAAGTTTTTTGTGTTAAAGGAATTTTCCAACCATTAAAAGATAATTTATTAGAAAATTTTCCTACCTTACTATAATCATATGAATAAAGTGCAAGCTCATTAATTTCAGTTAATTGATTTTTAATGGTTGTTGAAGTAATTTTATCATTGTTACTACCACTTGCATAGTGAACACCTGCAAAAAAGATTGCAATAACTAAAACGATAATTGCTATAACACCACCAATAGCCTTTTTTGACTTTCCAAGAGTATCTAATATTTTCATGTCATCACCCACGAAGATTATATCATAATTTGTCGAAGTAAGATATTATAGGTATAAAAAAAGAATGATTTTAGAAATTATATCTAAAACCATTCTTTTTCTTATTTAATGATTTTACCGTAAACTTCTCTACCACAAGCTGCTGCATTACTTTCATCAGTATCAATATGCATAGCTGTTGCATATGAAGCGCTTACACGACAAACAACATCACCAAAGATCAAAGAACGTCCATCTGTATTAATTTCAACTTTAACGATTTCTTTATCTTTTACTCCAAATTTTTCAGCATCTTCAGGTGTTAAGTGAATATGTCTTTTTGCAGCAATCACGCCACAAGGAATTTCAACTTCTCCTGCAGGACCAACTAATTTACATCCAGCAGTTCCTTCGATATCTCCTGATTCTCTAATTAATGCTTGAACACCAATGCTTCTAGCGTCAGTTAAAGAAATTTCTACTTGAGTTTCTTTTCTTGTAGGTCCTAAAACAGACATATTTAATTCTCCTTTAGGTCCAATTACTTTTACTCTTTCAACACAAGCGAATTGACCAGGTTGAGATAAATCTTTTTTATTTGTTAATTGATGACCTTCACCAAATAAAGTTGCTAAATCTTTATCACTTAAGTGAATATGTCTAGCAGAAGTTTCGACAATAAACATATCTTCCATATTTTTCTCCTCTTTCCATATATTAATACTACATTTATTCTACTCTTTTTATTATTTAATGCCAATAAATTAAAAAAAAATAAAAAAATTTTTTCTCACTTTTGAAATAAATTTATTAATTTGCTAAAAAAAGATTATCAAATCATTGATAAAACATTAAAAAATGTATACAATATAACTATTTTTTAGGAAAATCATAAAAAAAGTACTAATCTTTACACATATTACTAAATGTGCTATTCTAACTGTACAAAAAAAGGAGGAACCTTTATGAACAAAGAAAATGTAGGTTTATATGATCAGTCATTTGAACATGATAACTGCGGAATAGGGGCCGTTGTTAATATCAAAGGATTAAAAACTTATAAAACAGTAGATGATGCTTTAAAAATCGTTGAACAATTAGAACATCGTGCTGGAAAGGATGCAGCAGGGGAAACTGGGGATGGTGTAGGAATCTTAACACAAATACCAGATGAATATTTTCAAAAGATTATTAAAGATTTTACATTACCTCAAAAAGGACATTATGGAGTTGGAATGTTCTTTATGCCTCAAGATGAAAAAGTACGTTTACGTGTCAAAAAAATGTTTGAAACAGTTGTTAAAAAAGAAGGATTAGAATTTTTAGGTTGGCGTGCTGTACCAACTGTACCTAGTGTTTTAGGGAAAAAAGCATTAGATGCCATGCCATATATTGTCCAAGTATTTATTAAAAAACCTCATGGCGTAAATTGTGGTTTAGATTTTGATAGAAAATTATATCAAGTGAGAAGAATTTTTGAACAAAGTCAATTTGAAGATACTTATGTATGTTCACTTTCAAGTCGTACAATTGTTTATAAAGGAATGTTCTTAGTACAACAACTTCGATTATTCTTTAAAGATTTACAAGATAAAAGTTATAAAAGTGCCATTGCTTTAGTTCATTCACGTTTCTCAACAAATACAATGCCATCATGGAAAAGAGCCCATCCTAATAGATTTATTGTTCACAATGGTGAAATCAATACAATTAAAGGAAATGCGAATAACATGCTCTGTCGAGAAGAAAACATGCAAACAGATGTTGTGGATACTTCAAAAATATATCCAGTTGTTGATGTCAATGGTTCCGATTCAGCTATGTTAGATAATACATTGGAATTTTTAGTAATGTCAGGTATGGAACTTCCAAGAGCTGTCATGATGTGTATTCCAGAACCTTATGAAAATGATAAAAGCATGTCACAAGCAAAAAAAGATTTCTATGAATATAATGCTACACTTATGGAACCTTGGGATGGACCAGCATCTATCTTATTTAGTGATGGAGACATCATGGGGGCTATCTTAGATAGAAATGGTTTAAGACCATCACGTTATTACATTACAAAAGATCATTATTTAGTATTATCTTCAGAAGTAGGATCATTAGATATTCCAGCTAAAGATATTATTTTAAAAGAAAGACTAAGACCTGGAAAAATGTTATTAGTTGATACTGTTAAAGGTGAACTTATTGAAGATGATGTTTTAAAGGAAACGTATGCAACAAAACAACCTTATGGAGAATGGTTGGAAAGCAATTTAATTAATTTAAAAGATATGAGAATTCCTAGTATTAGAGTAGAAAGATACGAAGGAGAAGAATTAACTAAATTACAAAAAATTCATGGTTATAGTTATGAAGATACAAACTATATTAAAAATTTAGCTTTAACTGGTAATGAAAATATTGTAGCAATGGGAAATGATACACCAATTGCAGCTTTATCGACAAAACATCCACCATTATTTAATTACTTTAAACAATTGTTTGCACAAGTAACCAATCCACCAATCGATGCGATTCGTGAAGAAATCATTACTTCAACAAGTATTTGTATTGGTCGAGATGGAAATATGTTGGAAGATAAGCCAGAAAACTGTCGTTTATTAAAAATCAATCACCCTATTTTAAGTAATACAGATATTTTAAAAATCAAAAACTTGAAAAAAGAAGGCTTTAAAGTAGGTGAAGTTAATATTACATATATTAAAAATACTTCATTAGAAAAAGCAATTGATCGTGTTTTTGTAGAAGTAGATAAACGTTATCATGAAGGATGTAATATTGTTATTTTATCAGATAGGGCAGTAGATGATAATCATTTACCAATTCCTTCATTATTAGCTGTTGGAGCTGTTAACTCTTATTTAGTAAGAACAAAAAAACGTAACAGTTTAGCTTTAATTCTTGAATCAGCTGAACCAAGAGAAGTACATCATTATGCGACATTACTTGGATATGGTGTTTCAGCTATCAATGGTTATTTAGCACAAGATACAATCTTTGATTTAATTGATCAAGGTTTATTAGATAAAGATTATTATGCAGCCGTTGATGATTATAATAGTGGTATTTTACATGGTATTGTTAAAATTGCTTCTAAAATGGGAATTAGTACAATTCAATCTTATCGTGGATCACAAAACTTTGAAGCAATCGGTTTATCAAGTGATTTAGTGAATAAATATTTTTCTAAAACAGTAAGTCGTATTGAAGGAAAAACAATTAAAGATATTGAAAAAGATGTCGAATATAGACATGATCAAGTATATGATCCACTTGGATTAGATGTAGACATTTCATTAAACAGCTCCGGTGATCATAAAGAAAGATCAGGAAAAGAAGAACATTTATATAATCCAGCAACGATTCATAAATTACAACAAGCAACACGTTTAGGTGACTATCAATTATTTAAAGAATATTCAAAAATGATTGATGAAGAAGGAGCACATTTAAACTTAAGAGGTTTAATGCAATTTAAAAAGACAAAATCAATTCCAATTGAAGAAGTTGAACCTGTGGAATCAATTGTTAGAAGATTTAAAACAGGTGCGATGTCTTATGGATCAATTTCAAAAGAAGCACATGAAACAATGGCGATTGCAATGAATAGATTACATGGTAAGTCTAACAGTGGTGAAGGTGGAGAAGATCCAGAAAGATTCGAAACACTTCCTAATGGTGATAGTAAATGTTCAGCTATTAAACAAGTTGCCTCAGGACGTTTTGGAGTAACAAGTGAATACTTATGTAGTGCCAATGAAATTCAAATTAAAATGGCACAAGGAGCAAAACCAGGAGAAGGTGGACACTTACCAGGTGGTAAAGTTTATCCATGGATTGCTAAAACAAGACACTCTACACCAGGGGTTAGCTTAATTTCACCACCACCACATCATGATATTTATTCAATTGAAGACCTAGCACAATTGATTTATGACTTAAAGAACGCTAATAAAGAAGCACGTATTTCAGTTAAACTTGTATCAGAAGCTGGTGTTGGAACAGTTGCTGCCGGTGTTGCTAAAGCAGGTGCAGGTGTTATCCTTATTTCAGGATATGATGGAGGAACAGGGGCTGCTCCTAAAAACTCAGTTTATAATGCAGGTCTTCCATGGGAATTAGGTTTAGCAGAAGCTCATCAAACATTGATCATGAATGATTTAAGAAGCCGTGTTGTTATTGAAACAGATGGTAAACTCATGACAGGTAGAGATCTTGCAATTGCTACTTTACTTGGAGCAGAAGAATTTGGTTTTGCGACAGCACCACTTGTAACAATGGGATGCGTTATGATGAGAGTATGTAACTTAGATACATGTCCAGTAGGGGTTGCTACACAAAATCCTATTTTAAGAAAACGTTTTAAAGGTAAGCCTGAATATATTGAAAACTTTATGCGTTTCATTGCTCAAGAATTAAGAGAATATATGGCTCAACTTGGATTCAAAACAGTTGATGAAATGGTTGGTCGTAGTGATTTATTAGAACCTAAGGATGATGTTAAAAATATTGATTTATCAAAAATCTTAAATAATCCATTTACTTCTAGTAAACATAGTCATCATGAAAAGAATAATGAATATGATTTCAAATTAAATGAAGTCAAAGATACAACAGTTCTTTATAAACAATTTAAAGAAGCTTTAGATAAACATCAAGGTAAAGAAATTGATGTCCATGTTACAAATATCGATCGTTCATTTGGAACACTCTTTGGATCAGAAATTACGAAGAAATATGGAACATCATTAGAAGAAGATACTTTCAAAGTTAACTGCTATGGAGCAGGTGGTCAATCATTTGGTGCTTTCATTCCTCAAGGTTTAACATTACATCTTTATGGAGATAGTAATGACTACTTTGGAAAAGGCTTATCAGGTGGTAAATTAATTGTGGTACCACCAAAAGATTCAACAATTAAACCAGAAGATAATATTATCATTGGTAACGTTGCTTTATATGGAGCAACATCTGGTGAAGTTTATATCAATGGAGTTGCTGGTGAAAGATTTGCCGTACGTAACTCAGGAGCACATGCCGTTGTTGAAGGTATTGGAGATCATGGTCTTGAATATATGACAGGTGGTATGGTTATTGTTTTAGGAAAAACAGGGCGTAACTTTGCTGCTGGTATGTCTGGAGGTATTGCTTATGTCTATGATCCAGATAATACATTCTATGAACATGTCAATAAAGAACTCGTAGAATATAAAAATGTGAAATCACGTTATGATGAAGATCAATTAAAAGAAATGATTCAAAAACATTATCAATATACAAATTCAAATGTTGCGAAAAAGATTTTAGATGACTTTGGAAATGAAGTTGCACACTTCAAAAAAGTTGTTCCTCATGATTATAAACGTATGATGTCACTTATTAGTTCATTTGAACAACAAGGACTTACAAATGAACAAGCAAAAGTAGAAGCATTCAATGCTTTTAAGAAAGGAATGTAGATTATGGGAAAGCCAACAGGATTTTTAGAAATAGAAAGACAAGTATCAACAGAAGTTGAACCATTAAAACGTATTAAGAACTTTAATGAATTTCATAAACCATTATCTCGTGATGAACAATCATGCCAAGGAGCTCGCTGCATGGATTGTGGAGTTCCTTTCTGTCAAAATGGAAAAATGATTCAAGGAATGGTATCAGGTTGTCCACTAAACAACTTGATACCTGAATGGAATGATTTAATTTTCCATAAAAATTATAAAGCCGCTTTAAAAAGACTTTTAAAAACAAATAATTTTCCAGAATTCACATCAAGAGTATGTCCTGCTTTATGTGAAGCAGCATGTACTTGTGGATTAAATGGAAATCCCGTTACCGTAAGAGAAAATGAAAATGCAATTATTGAAACAGCTTATGCTTCCAATTGGATGCAACCCCATCCACCTAAACATCGTATTGATAAAAAAATAGCAATTATTGGGTCAGGCCCTTCAGGACTTGCAGCAGCCGATCAATTAAATAAAAGAGGTTATCAAGTAACAGTCTTTGAAAGAGAAGATCGTTTAGGAGGGCTATTAATGTATGGTATTCCTAACATGAAACTTGAAAAACATATTATTGATCGTCGTATTGAATTAATGGAAGAAGAAGGTGTTGTTTTTAAAACAAATGCCGGTATTGAAAATAAAAAACAAGTTCAACAATTATATAAAGAATTTGATCGTGTTATTCTTGCTTGTGGTAGTAAAAAGGCTAGAGATATTAAAGCACCAGGGAGAGATGCCAAAGGTATTTACTTTGCGGTTGATTATTTAACTGGAATTACTAAATCATTACTTAATAGTCAATTAGAAGATCAAACTTTTGTTGAAACAAAAGGTAAAAATGTACTTGTTATTGGTGGTGGAGATACTGGTAATGATTGTGTTGGTTCAGCTATTCGTTTAGGATGTAAATCAGTTATTCAATTAGAAATGATGCCAGAACCACCTCATGAACGTTTGGATTCAAATCCATGGCCTGAATGGCCACGTGTGAAAAAGACAGATTATGGACAAAATGAATCTATTGCTGTCTTTGGACATGATCCTCGTCTTTATCAAACAACTGTTAAAGAGTTTATTAAAGATGATAAAGGAAATGTAAAACAAGTCGTTATTGTCTCACTTGAATCAAAACATGTAGAAGGTCGCATGCAAATGGTTCCTGTTAAAGGAAGCGAAAAAACATTAGATGCAGATATTGTTTTAATTGCTGCAGGATTTGTAGGCTGCGAAGATTATGTTGCTAAAGCTTTTGATGTAAAACTTACACCAAGAGGAAATGTGGCAGATGAAAATTACCAAACAAATCAAAAACAATTGTATGTTGCTGGTGATATGCGTAGAGGTCAATCTTTAGTTGTTTGGGCAATTAGAGAAGGACGTGAAGTGGCACGTGCAGTTGATGAAGATTTAATGGGGTATTCTAATTTATAGGATATCAAAATATACTCACAATCATTGATAGAAAACCTTGGGATATTCTCGAGGTTTTCTTTTTTTTAGTGATTTGAAAGAGACTATGATGAAAGCAATATGGAGAAAAAAGAATGAATGAATTAGAATTAGTAATTAACGAGGTCAAAAAGGCGGTCGTTGGAAAAGATGAACATATTAAAAAAATATTGGCTTGTATTTTAGCAAGGGATCATGTTTTATTAGAAGATATACCTGGTGTTGGGAAAACAAATTTAACGTTAGCATTTTCTAAAGCTTTATCTTTAGATTTTCATCGTATGCAATTTACAAGTGATGTCTTACCAGGAGATGTTACAGGTTTTATTATTTATAATTAAAAAACCAATGATTTTGAATATAAAGAAGGACCTATCATGTGTAATTTATTTTTAGCAGATGAAATAAATAGAACATCTCCTAAAACACAATCTGCTTTATTAGAAGTAATGGAAGAAGGAAGAACAACAGTTGATGGTATCACTTATCAATTACCACAACCATTTACAGTCCTGGCTACACAAAATCCTTATGGATCAGCAGGAACACAATTATTACCAGATTCACAATTAGATCGTTTTATGGTGAGACTTACAATGGGGTATCCCTCATTAGAAGATGAAATTGAAATTTTAAAAAGAAAAAGTCAAGAAAATCCTTTAGATATCATTCGATCTGTATGTAAACCGCAAGATATAATAGAATTACAAAAACAAGTAGATCAAGTTTATGTGGATGATAAGATTTATGATTATATTGTAAGAATTATTCATAAAACACGTGATCATGAATCGATTCAACAAGGGGCTTCTCCACGTACATCTATTTCTTTATTAAAAATGGTGAAAGCAATAGCTTATATGGATCATAGAAATTATGTTATTCCTGATGATATTAAAAAAGTTATTTATGATGTATTGTCACATCGTTTGATTTTAACCTATGATGCAAAAGTTAAAGGTGTTGTTATTCAAGACGTTATTAAAAGTATTTTAAAAGAAGTAAAGGAACCAAAAATAAAAATATGAGAAATGGTAGAATCAAATACTTTAGTATATTAGGCGTTGTGTTATTTTTATATTTAACGACATCTGTTTATTCTTTGCTTATTTGTACATATATTTTACTTATTTTACCAATTCTATCTTTAGTTATTTCTTTACCAGGAATGAGACATGTAGATGTTGAAAAAACACATGAACATTTTATCGCTAAAAGAAATCATTTAGCTTATTTACATTTCAAAAGAGTTCCTTATAAATATTATCCTTATTATAGTTATGATGGAGAAACGTTTAAATTAGATAGCTATTCAAAAGGTCAAAGTTCATCAAGACATACGAATGTAAAAATAGGTGTTTCATCTAGTGACTTATTAAATGCTTCAGGGGATTATACAACACCTCAATATGATCAATTTGTAGAAGAAAATTATCTAGGTGTTTCACAAGATATAAAAAATCAATTATTAAATTTATTAAATCAATCGGGTTATCATGAAGAAATGACAATCTATGAAAAAGTAACACTTGTTAAAAATCTACTTGCTAGTCAATGTGTTTATACATTACATCCAGGTAGTTGTCCAAGTGATCAAGACCCTGTTTTATATTTCTTGTTAGAAAATAAAAAAGGCTATTGTATGCATTTTGCTTCAAGTGCAGCCTTATTATTACGTACTATAAATATTCCAGCTCGTTATACGACGGGATTTGTTTTAGATGAAAGTGATTTTAAAGGGGGCAATGTTGCTGCTGTTACTCAAGCAAAAGCACATGCTTGGGTCGAAGTTTATGTAAAAGGTGTTGGTTGGGTAATGATTGAAGCGACTCCGGGATCTGGTGATGCTTCTGGAAGTGATCCGATGGATGAACCGGCAGCTGGAAAAGCGGAAGAAACGAATCAACAAAATATTGAAGAACAAAAATCAAATTCAAATGATCAACAAGGTTCAAATAGTAGTGGAAGTCAAAGTAGTCAACAAAACTCACAAAGTAGTGAACCAAATCCTGAAAATAAAGAACAAAAATCACAAGGTAACACACAAAGTAATAGTGAAAATAAGCAAACAGAAAAGAAAAAAAAGAAAAAGACTAAAAAGGATATAAAGAAAAAAGAAGTACAAAACCAAAGTGAAGATCATAAAGTTATATTTATTGTGATAATCTTTGTGTTATTCTTTGTTATTGCAACTATTATCCTTGTTTTAAGAAGAAAATATCTTTTAAAACAAAGAGAAAAACTTTTATCTCAAGAAAATATAAATAAAAAATATATTGCTTATTATGATTATTTAAATGAATTAAAACAGTATAATTCAGAAATAGAAAATAATTATCGATATATCGCTTTAAAAGCAGCTTATTCAAATACTGTGATTTTACAAGAGGAATTAGATGAAATTAGAAATTATGTTGAAGAGTGTTTAACATTGATTCAAGAAAATAATTCATCATTAAAGCTTCTTATTTATCAATATATTTATGTTTTATTTTAAAAGTTAGAGAATACTCTCTAGCTTTTTTTGTAAATATTATTTACAATGATTACTTTTATAAGCTGATTTTTGTAAATGTTGGTTTAAATGATAAGAGAATATTTTATAGATTTATAACCTTATGGTATAATGATGAAAAAAGAAGACGGAGGTAGTATATGGCTTTACAAAAAGACTTTTTATGGGGTGGAGCGTTAGCTGCTCATCAATTTGAAGGGGGAGTATTAAATACTTCTAAAGGATATTCTGTAGCGGATGTCATGACTGCAGGAGCACATGGTGTACCTAGAGAAATCACTGATGGTGTAGTAGAAGGTAAATACTATCCTAACCATGTTGGTATTGATTTCTATGGACATTATAAAGAAGATATCGCCATGTTTGCGGATATGGGATTTAAATGTTTTAGAACTTCTATTGCTTGGACAAGAA
>OLON01000871.1_pt1 | contig 18739 bp, 19 predicted proteins | sample 1672691 | NCBI WGS metagenome assembly OLON01 (sample SAMEA3136714, study PRJEB25190) | human gut metagenome | biome: human gut; feature: human-associated habitat; material: faeces | place: Austria | collected 2013
TAATGAATCCGGAACCTATGAACAAAAAAGTGTTCCTACCTCAAAACGAGGTTCCTCTGATCTTAGAAAGACTTTATTTCAGGTAATGGATGTCCTGATTAAAACGCATCCTCAAGATGATCCTGTTTATCAGTTCTTAGATAAGAAACGTGCTCAAGGCAAGCCTTACTATGTCTATATGACTGCAGGTGCCAACAAGTTTCTAAGAATCTACTACGGACGAGTGAAAGAATATCTTTCATCTCTTCCAGAATCTTAATTATCCACTAATATTTTCAGACCAGCACTGGTGTGGTGGTCTTATTTTGATACCCAATTTTCAACCTGTATAAAATTTTCAATGTTCTTTCAATTTAGCCTTGACTTTTTATTTGCAGGCTTAATTTGTTGAATCATTACATAAAATACTGTAATCCAAAAGACGTCTTTGTGCCAGATCTGCCATATCAATTGCAGCTGCTGTGCTCCTTTGCCAGATACTGCTTGTCAATTCGTTAAAATCGTGCTATAGTATTTTTATAGTTAGCTATGACTAATCAGCATTATTTTGAGCAATTACACATACAACTATCTATATATTTTATACTCAGGGATTGGAGGTCTGATATATGAATCTGAATATATTTTATGGTATTTTAATTCCTTTTCTCGGCACATCCATCGGTGCCGCCTGCGTATTCTTCATGAAGAATACGTTAAGTGACAAAATTCAACGGGCATTAACCGGTTTTGCCGCTGGTGTTATGGTGGCTGCATCCGTATGGAGCCTGATCATTCCTGCCATTGAACAATCCGCATCCATGGGAAAGCTGTCTTTTCTTCCCGCAGCCATCGGTTTCTGGATCGGCATCCTGTTTCTGCTTCTCTTAGATCACATCATTCCCCACCTGCATCAGAACAGCAATCAGGCTGAGGGACCGAAAAGCAAACTTCAGCGCACAACCATGATGGTACTGGCTGTGACGCTGCACAATATCCCGGAGGGTATGGCCGTGGGCGTAGTCTATGCCGGTTATCTCTCAGACAGCACAACCATCACCGCCGCCGGTGCACTGGCATTATCCCTTGGCATCGCTATCCAGAATTTTCCGGAAGGCGCCATCATATCCATGCCCCTTCGCGCCGAAGGTATGAAGAAAAGCAAAGCCTTTGTGGGCGGTGTCCTCTCCGGTATCGTGGAACCTGTCGGCGGCATTTTGACAATTCTGGCTGCCCATTATATTATTCCGGCCCTGCCTTATCTGCTGAGTTTCGCCGCCGGCGCTATGCTCTATGTTGTCGTGGAAGAGCTGATCCCCGAAATGTCCCAGGGACACCACTCTGATGTGGGCACCCTGTGTTTTGCTGTCGGATTCAGTCTGATGATGATACTGGACGTGGCTCTGGGCTAAATGACCATTGTATAAACGAAAATCATCACCGGCATGCTGATGATGGAACAAATCGTTGTCAGCACATAAAACATGCTGGACTCAGCCGCATTGCTGTCATAGAGCTGCGCCATAGATGTGACGGTTGCGCAGGCCGGTGTGATACAGGCCAGATACACGATCATCAAAATATTTTTACCGTCAGGGATCATACCCGCCGCGCCGGACAACTTAAATACTGCCAGTATGATCACCGGATACACGAACAGCCGCAGCAGGACAACCAGATAATTACGTCCTGTCATAAAGATATGCTTTAAAGGGACTTCTGAAATCGCCATACCAGCCAGCAGCATGCCCATAGGGCCTACCATGTTTGCCAGCATATCAATGGTTCCGCCGATAACATCCGGCAAATGGATCTGGGTGAAAAATAAAATAATCCCCACATAGATAGCTACCATGTTCGCATTCAAAAAAATACTCTTCAGCTCCAGTTTCTGGCCGCTGCATAATTTTTGTTTGCAGTGCGTCCACAAAAGGATGATCTGAACCACAATGAAACTGCAGGAATAGATCACATAGTCATCCCCCAACATAGCCTGGACCAAAGGGATGACCAGAATACCCCCGTTTGTATAAATGACTGTCATCTGTTCAATGGTATCCAGTCCCAGCAACCGCTTAAGCAGAGCTGTCACTGCAATAAAAATCAAATGGACAATAACAGATGCTGCAATGGTGAATATCAGACCTGTACGCACCTGAGGGGTATAATCAATCTGAAATGCATTAATGATCATACAGGGAAGTATCAGATAGACAAGAATTACCGAAACACTTTTACTATCCGATGCCTTCAATAATCCAAATTTTACAAGCAGAAAACCAAGCAGCAGAATAATGAATAATTTGATAATCTGCTCTGTTAAAATTAAACTGACTGCCATAACCTTTCTTCCTTTCATTTTCATTCAATCACTGCGGCTTCACACCGCATCTTTCATCAGTTATACACCTGTCACCTCTAAAATGCTATCCCATTTCTTCATTTAATACAAAAATCCTGATGAAAAATTGATATAGTTCTTCAACTTTTCATCAGGATTCATCCTTACGCCTGCAGTAAGTCGTCCATCACTTCTTCCACTGTCTCTATCTTCTCAGCCCGCCAGGCTTCAGCGCCGCAGAATAATAATGCTTCATCGACTTCACCCTTTGCCGCATGGAGCAGAGACTCCGTAATGCAATACGGAATTTCCGAAGGCTTGCAGCCCTTCATGCAGAGCAGGCACTTCTTCGGTGATATCCTTTCACCGGCCATCACCCGCTCCATAAAAGAATTCATAATGGCCCTGCCCGGCATCCCCACAGGACTTTTCACAATCTGAATATCTTCTTTATTTGCCCGGATATAAGCTTCTTTGTAACGGATATCTGCATCACATTCTTCTGTCGTTACAAAACGCGTCGCAACCTGAATGCCATCCACTCCAAGGCTAAAAGCATGCTTTGCCGCTGCTCTGTCATAAATGCCGCCGGCCAGTACGACCGGAATTGAACAACCGTATTTTTCACCATATTTTCTGACAACAGCCATGATCTTTTTCACTTCATCATCATAACTTTTTTCGGCATATTCTTTATCATCATATTCAGCATATTCTTCCAACTGTTCACGACTAAAACCAAGATGCCCACCGGCTTTCGGTCCCTCGATCACCACAAGATCCGCTGTACGATGGTATTTTCTATCCCAGTATTTCAGGATAACCGCCGCCGAACGTTCCGTTGATACAATCGGTGCAATCTTTGTCTGACTTTCTGCTGCCAGTCCCGGCAGATCAAGGGGCAGTCCCGCACCTGAGATGATCAGATCCGCACCGGCTTCCACTGCCGCCCGGACATGTCCCTCATAATCTCTCAATGCAGTCATGATATTAAAACCGATGATCCCCGTCGGTGCAATTTTCCTTGCTTTAGCCAGTTCTTTGCCGATGGCCCTTCGGCAGGCTTCCGCCGGATGTTCTTCAAAATCCGGCTCCCGAAAACCAATCTGGGCCGTCGAGATCACACCGACGCCTCCGGCTTTTGCCACTGCACCCGCCAGCCCTGACAGACTAATGCCGATGCCCATGCCGCCCTGAATGATCGGCTTTTTGACTGTCAGATCACCAATTTTTAATTCTGGATATGTCATCATAATGCCCTGAACCTCCGATATCTCATCTCTGCAATCTCATCCCCTGTCATTGCCAGCTGTTTTCTGAAAAATATTTTCATACATCTGTCCATTTTCAGTGTCAGTTCCGGCAGTGTCTCTATGGTGAGATCTTCCGGTTCTTCAAAAACACGCTCCACCATGCCATGTTTTTGAAGATCTACCGCCGTCAGCCGCATCACAGCTGCCGCCTCCTTCGCTTTATGGCTATCCTTCCAGAGGATACTTGCAAAGCCTTCCGGTGAGAGAATGGAGTAAATAGAATTTTCAAGCATCCACACTTCATCGGCCACTGCCATCGCAAGCGCACCGCCGCTACCGCCTTCACCGATCACGATTGACAGAACCGGTGTCTTAAGACCGGACATTTCAAACAGATTGCGTGCAATGGCTTCTCCCTGCCCACGCTCCTCTGCTTCCATACCGCAGAAAGCACCCGGTGTATCGACAAAACAGATGACCGGTCGATGAAATTTTTCTGCCTGTTTCATTAAACGCAGGGCCTTTCTGTAGCCCTCTGGTGACGGCATAGCAAAATTGCGCAGAACATTCTCCCTTGTATTACGTCCCTTTTCCTGGGCGATCACCGTCACAGGCATCCCGTGGAATCTGGCGATACCGCCTACAATGGCCGGATCATCTCCAAAATACCTGTCACCATGCAGTTCTGTAAAGTCCGAAAATAAATCTTCTATATATTCTGTGCCGACCGGTCTTTCCTTCTTTCTGGAAGCCAGAACCCTGTCCCAGGCAGATTTCTTTTCATCTTTTTTTGCAATGGATAATTCTTCACTCATATTCAGATCCGGATTCTCAGATGACTCTGACACTTCCTTATAGTTTCTGAGTCTTTGCTCCGCCTCAGGATTTTTCTCATGCAGTGACAGAAGATGCTCCAGACGATTCTTCAGGTGTTCTCTTTCTACAATCTGATCAATAAAACCATGTTCTAAGAGGAATTCCGAACGCTGAAAACCCTTCGGCAGCTTTTGTCCGATGGTCTGCTCAATGACTCTTGGTCCCGCAAAACCGATGAGTGCATTCGGTTCTGCCAGAATAATATCCCCCAGCATGGCAAAACTGGCTGTAACACCGCCGGTTGTGGGATTCGTAAGAACCGAGATATAGAGCTGTCCCGCATCATGATGTCTTTTTAAGGCGGCAGATGTTTTCGCCATCTGCATCAGAGAATGGATACCTTCCTGCATTCTGGCCCCGCCGGAGCAGGCAACAATGATCACCGGCACCTTTCGCTCTGTGGCTTTCTCAATAGCTCGTGTAAGCTTTTCACCAACAACTTTGCCCATGCTGGCCATCATAAAATGGCTGTCACACACGGCCAGTACCACTTCATGACCGCCAATCCTTGCAAGGCCTGTAGTCACCGCTTCATCAAGGCCTGTCTTCTCACGAAGAGCTTCAACTTTATCTTCATAGCCTTTGTAATGCAGCGGATTTCCGGATGTAAGGCCTGTATCCCATTCCTTGAAACTTTCCTCGTCTGCCAGCATCTCGATGCGGCGTCTTGCCGGTACACTAAAATAGTTGCCGCATTTCGGGCAAATATACTGATTGCCAATAATACTTTCTGCCAATAACACCGCTCTGCAGGCATTGCATTTGCGCATCAGCCCTTCAGGCACCTCCGGTGATGACTCCCCGGAGTTTTGAACATTGGCCTTCCTGTTTGTCAATGTAATGTAATTTTTCTGATTGGTCTTTTTAAACATATTTCCAAGCTTCATTGTTCATCCCTCCTGTCATTCTGTCATCTTGTCACTTCACCGGCTTTTTTCATTGCCCGTCATCAGCAATCGTTTTTTCGCTGCCTGACATTATTAATATTTCCTGCCACGCTGCAAAACATTTTACACTTCAGCTGCATAACGATGGTTCAGTAATTGTTCCTCTTTATCTGCAATAAATTCAATATCAAAATCACCGTTCTGGTAATCCGGATCATTTAAAATCTCATATTGATAATCCACATTGGTATCAATGCCCTCAATAATCACTTCTCCCAGAGCGCTGCGCATCTTTGTGATGGCTTCATTTCTGTTTTTCGCAAATACAATCAATTTCGCCAGCATATTGTCATAGTACGGCGGTACTTCATAACCGCTGTAAATGGCTGAATCAATACGTATGCCTTTGCCGCCAGGGAGATACATATCTGTGATTTTTCCCGGACACGGCCGAAAACCTTTATAAGGATTTTCCGCATTAATACGGCATTCAATGGCATGTCCCGTCAGCTTCACATCCTCCTGAGTATAGGACAGTTCCCGCCCGTCGGCAATACGGATCTGCTCTTTGATGAGGTCAATCCCTGTTACCCACTCTGTTACCGGATGCTCCACCTGAATACGGGTATTCATTTCCATAAAATAAAAACGGCCGGTTTTTTCAAGCAAGAACTCAATGGTTCCCGCATTGACATACCCTGCAGCTTTTGCCGCATTTACCGCCGCTTCCCCCATTTTCTGACGCAGTGCATCACTCATAATGGCACAAGGCGATTCTTCAATCAACTTCTGGTGATTTCTCTGGATGGAGCAGTCACGCTCGCCCAGATGGATCACATGACCATAACTATCCGCCAGAATCTGGAACTCGATATGTTTCGGATGCTCCACAAAGTGCTCCAGATACATAGTATTATCGCCAAAAGCTGCCATAGATTCCTTCTGGGCTGTCATAAAAGCATTTTCCAGTTCATCCTGATGATAAGCCACACGCATGCCTTTGCCGCCGCCGCCAAGGGCCGCCTTGACAATGACCGGATACCCCACTTCTTCTGCAATGGCCAATGCTTCTTCTGCATGATACAAGGGTTCCTTGCTTCCCGGGATCACCGGTACCCCTGCCGCGATCATCGTATTTCTGGCATTGGATTTATTGCCGAGTTTGCGGATGACATCTGCGGTTGGTCCGATGAAAATAATATGACACTGCTCACATAAAGCTGCAAATCGATCATTTTCCGACAAAAATCCGAATCCCGGATGGATAGCGTCTGCACCGGATACAATGGTGGCACTGATGATCTGCTCCATATTCAGATAACTTTCAGAAGAAGGCGCCGGCCCGATACAGATGGCTTCATCCGCCAGCTGTGTATGAAGGGCTTCCCTGTCTGCTTCTGAATAAACAGCCACCGTTTCTATGCCCATTTCCCTACAGGCCCGGATGATACGCACCGCAATTTCTCCACGATTGGCAATTAAAACTTTTCTGATCATCTTTATTCCCCGATAGCCAGTGTCAGTTCGGCTTTGACAGCCACTTCTCCATCCACGGAGGCAATGGCCTCGCCCACAACAACAGGTCCTTTCTGACGAATAATTCTTGCTTCCAGTTTCAATTTATCTCCCGGCACAACTTTTCTTCTGAAACGGCAGTTTTTGATACCGCCGAAATAGCCAAGCTTGCCTTTATTCTCTTCCTGCATCAGCACAGCCACTGCACCCACCTGAGCCAGGGCTTCGATAATCAATACCCCGGGCATCACCGGTTCCTGTGGAAAATGCCCTGCAAAAAAGTCTTCTCTGTATGTCACGCATTTATAGCCCACAGCATATTCGCCGGGTTCATAATCTTCGATATAATCCACCAGCAAAAAAGGATGTCTGTGCGGAAGAATCTCTTTAATCTCATTAATTCCAAGATGTTTCATTGATCTAACTTCTTTCTTATATATTACAAAATCAGTTCAGCACTTATCTGCACAGCCCAGGCAATTCTATACAACCTAGGCAATTCTGAACAGCGGCTGGCCATATTCTACCATCTCGCCGTTTTCCACAAGAATTTCAGCCACTGTGCCGTCAAAATCACTCTCAATATCATTCATCAGCTTCATGGCTTCCACAATAGCCACTGTCTGACCTTTTTTCACCGTATCACCCACAGCTACATAAGGGGCTGCATCCTCAGCAGGTGCGGCATAAAATGTGCCCACCAACGGTGATTTCACAAGAAAACCTTTCTGCTCTGCCTCTTTTGTTCCGGCTGCCTTCTCCTCTGAATCTGCTGAAGCTTCTGACATTGCTGATGCTGCAACTGCCTGCAGCGGCATCACTGACTGGCTGACACCGGCCGCCGGCAATGTCTGTACCGCTGTCACTACTTCTTTTTCCTTCTTCAGGTTCAGACACACACCCTCTGCTTCATATTTAAAACCCGTCAGTTCTGAATCTGACACGGCCCGTATCAATTTTAAAAGTTCATCTAATTCCATTTTTACACCTGGCCTTCATACTTCTTGAAAAGAAGGGACGCATTATGTCCGCCAAACCCGAGGGAATTGCTGATGGCATACTGAATATCTTTCTCTACAGGTCCGTCAATGGCATAGTTTAAGTCACAGCCCTCGCCAAGTTCTTTCGTTCCGATAGTCTGGTGGATAAATCCCTCTTCAATAGCCTTCACTGAAACAATACTTTCCACCGCACCGGCAGCACCCAAAAGATGACCGATCATGGATTTCGTCGAATTGATGACAAGATTTTTGGCATCCTCGCCAAAAGCTTTCTTAATTGCCTTTGTCTCAAAAAGGTCATTGTGATGGGTACCTGTACCATGGGCATTGATATACTGTACTTCAGATGGAGCAATGCCTGCCTCTTCCATGGCCAGTTCCATAGCTTTGGCGGCACCGCTGCCGTCCTCTGCAGGGGATGTGATATGATAAGCATCGCCTGTAGCACCATAGCCCACCAGCTCTGCATAAATATGTGCACCTCTTGCTTTGGCATGCTCTAACTCTTCCAGTACCACTACACCGGCACCTTCACCAAGAACAAAACCGCCCCTTTCCTTGTCAAAAGGAATAGATGCGCGATCCGGATCCTGGACTGTGGTTAAAGCTGTCAGTGCTGTAAAACCTGCAACCGCTGTCGGGCAGATGCAGCTCTCTGTACCGCCGGCAAACATTACCTCCGCATCCCCATACTGGATAGCGCGAAGAGCATCACCGATACAGTTTGTTCCTGTGGCACAGGCTGTCACCACATTAGTACACTTGCCTTTTAAACCAAGCTGGATTGACACATTGCCTGCCGCCATATTGGAGATCATCATCGGTACAAGCAGCAGATTCACTCTGCCCGGTCCCTTTGTCTCAATGGTCTGGCAGGCTTTTTCAACCTGCTGCAGGCTGCCCACACCGGAACCGATGATCACGCCGCAGCGATAAGGATCTTCTTCCTCAATATTAAAGCCGGCATCCGCACAGGCTTCCTTTGCTGCTGTCACCGCATACTGTGAAAAAGTCTCCATACGCTTCGCTGCCTTGAAATCCATCAGCTCCTTCGCTGAAAAATCCTTGACCTCTGCTGCAATTTTTACTTTATAATCTGTGGTATCGAATTTGGTAATTGATCCGATGCCGTTTTTGCCTTCCTTGACATTCTTCCAGAAAGTCTCTACGTTATTGCCGATAGGTGTCACTGCACCCATACCTGTAATCACTACTCTGCGCTTTTCCATCATTTTCTCCATTCTGAAATCTATCCATATCACCTACATAAGCAATCCGCCTACATGACCATGCCGCCGTCCACGTGCAGCACCTGTCCCGTTATGTAAGCCGCTTCATCCGACACCAGAAAGGCTGCCGCATTGGCCACATCCTCTGCCTGTCCGAAGCGCTTCAGCGGAATCTGCTTCATCATCTCATCCTTCACTTTATCTGCCAGATCTGCCGTCATATCCGTTTCAATCATTCCCGGAGCAATAGCATTCACCGTAATGCCTCTGGAAGCCAGTTCTTTGGCTGCGGATTTTGTCAGGCCAATGATACCTGCCTTGGAAGCTGAATAATTGGCCTGTCCTGCATTGCCGGCCACACCCACGACAGAAGCCATATTGACAATCCGTCCATAGCGCTGACGCATCATCTGTCTGGCTGCAAACCGGATACAGTGAAAAGTGCCTTTCAAATTCACATCGATGACACTGTCAAAATCTTCTTCCTTCATGGCCATCAACAGTCCGTCCTTCGTGATGCCTGCATTATTGATCAGAAAATCAATCCGGCCGTATTTTTCTGTCACAGCCTTGAAAAAAGCTTCACAGGCTGCAAAATCACTGACATTGCACTGAAAAATATCCGCCCTGCCGCCTTCATCTATGATCTCCTGCTGTACAGCCGCAGCCTTGCTTTCTGAACCATTGTAATTAATAATCACTGTCGCACCGCAAGCTGCCAGTTTTTTGGCAATGGCCCGTCCGATACCTCTGGAAGCACCGGTCACAACTGCTGTCTTCCCATCAAATTTTCCCATTTCGTTCTCCTGTTTCTATCCCACATCAAATGATTAATTGTCTAAGTTCTTCAATTACTTTCTGTGCGTCCTCCACCGTATTCACTGTGTAAACTTTTGCATTACGGTTAATTTTCCGCATAAAACCTGCCAGTGTCTTTCCCGGTCCGATTTCAACAAATGTATCCACGCCATCGGCGATCATTCGCTCCATAGAGGCCTGCCATCTGACAGAGGAAGCTACCTGTTTTGCCAGAAGAGCTCTTGTTTCATGAATATCGGTGACATATTCCGCTGTGACATTGGTCACATAAGGGATTTTCAGTTCTGACCACTGCATATCTGCCATCTCCTGATCCAGCGCTTCTCCGGCCGGAATCATCATCGGTGAATGGAACGGTCCGCTGACATTCAGCATGACGCATCTTCTGACACCGGCTGCTTTTAATGCTTCCACCGCCTGCTCCACCGCCGATTTTTTGCCGGTAATAACAATCTGTCCCGGGCAGTTGTAATTGGCAATGCTCACATCCTCAATCGGTGCCAGACATTTTTCAATCAGCTCTGTTTCTGCACCAATGACAGCCGCCATGGCTCCCTTACCTTTTGGTACGGTATTCTGCATGAGAATTCCCCTTTTGCGTACAAGACGAATGGCATCTTCCGTTGTCATACCGCCAGCCGACGCAATGGCACAATATTCACCGAGGCTTAATCCGGCTGTAACATCCGGATTAAGTCCTGCTTCTTCCAGAACGGCCGTCATGGCCAGACAGGTTGTTACCATGGCCGCCTGTGTATATTCCGTCTGATCTAATAAATCATTCTCTTCAAAGCACAGTGCTTTCATATCTATATTTAAAATCTCTGAGGCTTTATCATAAATCTCCGCCGCCAGAGGGCTGTATGCATAAAAATCTTTGCCCATTCCCGCTTTCTGGGCACCCTGTCCCGGGTAAATAAACGCTATTTTATTCATAATATTTTCTCCCAAAACATTCTTCTGTCTCTCTCACCAGTTTCCGGATCAGATCATGACAGTTCATCACTTCTTTGACCATGGCGGCACTCTGACCAGCCATGACACTGCCATTCACCACATCTCCGTCCACGACAGCTTTTCTTAAACCGCCGAGGGTCAAAAGCTCCAGTTCTTCAAATCCTGCTCCGGATTTTTCCAGTTCCAGATACTTCTTCGTCATCTGATTTCTCAATGCTCTGACAGGATGTCCCGTTGTTCTTCCTGTTACACGGGAATCGATATCTTTTGCCTTAATAATAGCTTTTTTATAATTCTCATGGACCTGTGATTCCTCTGTTGTAACAAATACTGTTCCCAGCTGAACCGCTTTAGCCCCCAGCATAAAGGCTGCGGCCATACCGCGGCCATCCGCGATACCGCCGGCTGCGATTACCGGAATCTTCACTGCGTCAACAATCTGAGGCACAAGAACCATTGTTGTATTCTCTCCAATATGGCCGCCGGCTTCACAGCCTTCAGCCACCACTGCGTCTGCACCGCAGCGTTCCATTCTTCTTGCAAGTGCTGTGGAGGCTACCACCGGGATGACTTTCACACCAGCCTCTTTCCACATCTGCATATATTTTTCAGGGCTTCCGGCACCGGTTGTTACAACCTTCACGCCTTCTTCCACAATGACCTTAGCTACTTCATCCGCATAGGGACTCATCAGCATAATATTGACCCCGAAAGGTCTGTCTGTCAGCTTTCTTGCTGACCGGATCTGTTCACGCACCCATTCTGCCGGCGCACTGGCTGCGCCTATCAGTCCAAGTCCACCGGCATTTGATACGCCGGCTGCAAGATGATACTCAGCAACCCAGGCCATGCCGCCCTGGATAATCGGATATTCTATTCCAAGCAATTCGGTTACTTCCGTCTTCATATTACAACCTCTTTCTGTCTGTTTTGATGTCTGTCTTTTCCGTCAATACAGCATTCTGTTTTCCTGCTGTTATTCTTCTATTCAGCTATTACCCTGTCTTTCTTAGTTCTGATGAGCTGTCAGATAATCCACCACATCACCGATGGTCTTTAAGGTGCCCATGGAATCTGCATCAATTTCAATACCGAATTCATCCTCAAAATTCATGACCATATCCATCAGGTCAAGGGAATCTGCACCAAGGGATTCAAATGTTGTCTCTGCATTCAGATTACCAGCTTCTACTCCAAGTCCTTCTGCTACAATTGCGATTACTTTCTCTAACATAATTTTGTTCTCCTTTTCGTTGATAATATATATTTTTGTAACTGTTCAGAGCCAGCCTCCAAAATGCTACGCATTTTATACCTGTTTTTTGAAATTTTACTTGGCTCTGAACAGTTACATATTTTTAATTTTTATTGTGTAACTTCTGTCTGTACCCCATCCGAAGATGAAATACATCCCGCATCTGATGATGCCTGCCGCCCTGAGACGAATTATGCCTCACCGCTTCAGATTCGAATTATGCATGCCACTCCATATAGACAGCGCCCCATGACAGACCGGCGCCAAAACCGGCCATAATGATTTTCTGTCCATCCTTAAGCTGACCGCTTCTGTTCATCTCATCCAAAAGAATCGGTATGCTGGCGGATGATGTATTGCCGCATTCCGCGATATTCATCGGGAACTTCGCGATATCCGATTTTAACCGCTTTGCTATGGCTTCAATGATCCGCTCATTGGCCTGATGGGTGATAAACCAGTCAATGTCTGCCTCTGTGCAATGCATCTGTGTCATCAAAGACTTTGCCATCTCCGGCATCTTTCTCACCGCAAACTTAAAAACTGCCGTGCCGTCCATATCAATGTAGGTCTTACGGTCTGCTTCCTTCTGCTGCCAGTCATTCTGCACGCGGCTCTCACAAGCCAATACATGACCCATGGTGCCATCAGAGCCTGCAACCGAAGGATAAAGCTCTCCTTCTTCAGCCTGAACAACGGCTGCACCGGCGCCGTCACCAAACAGGATACAGCTGCTTCGGTCCTCCCAGTTATTGATGGCTGACAGCGTCTCGCTGCCGATGAGCAGAATTGTCTGATACAGCCCCGCCGCAATATACGCCTGAGCCGTCTGATAAGCAAAGACAAATCCGCTGCAGGCTGCACTTAGATCAAAACATACTGCCCGGTCTGCCCCAAGAGCCGCCTGAACCTGAAAAGCCACACCGGGAATCACAGCATTCGGCGTAATGGTGGATACCAGAATCATATCGATTTCCTTCGGCAGCACATGGCCATTCTCAAGGGCCCGTCTCCCGGCCTCCACCGCCATACTCACCGTGGTCTCGTATCCGGATGCAATGTGTCTCCGGACAATCCCGGTTCGCTCGCGAATCCATGCATCACTGGTCTCAACAATCTTCGCAATATCATTATTATCGTAATATTTCTCCGGCAAATAAGAACCCGTGCCGCATATCCTGCCTCTCATAGTTCATCTCCATCTGTCAAATAACTGTTTTGAATTTTAGTTTTAATATAAAATCTTTTTGATTTAAAATAATTTGATATTCAAATCTTTTGATACTATAACATAATTAACAGAAGTTGGCAAGTAGTTTTTTTATAAAAAAGAAAAGTACGGTTTCCAAATATATCAAAGAGTTTCAAAAAGAGCTTATTCATTACAGGCCGCTCCCGCTGCCAACGCTGGGTAGTGGTACATAAGGCAGTACAAAACACTGCCTAAGTACCAACCGGCGTTGAAGCACCCATAACGTATAAGCTCTTTCCGAAACTCTTATAAGATGTTATTCTAACCGCACTTTATTATTCCCTACTTATTCTTTCACCTCAAATCAAAAACTGATTAACCTCTTTTCTGATAACGTTCTATCAAGCACTGGTGCTCTTTACTTTCCTTATCATAATTAATTCCCACAAGTAAAATATCCCCAGTATAAGCTATAATCGAATCAGGATATTTTCGCTCTTTAATCTGCTGCAATGCCGTTACAGCCTTTTTATTCCATTTTAGTTCAATTACCAGTGCAGGATAATCATCAATATATTCCGGTTTCGGTATATAAACAAAATCAGCAAATCCTCTACCTGTCGGCAATTCTCGAACCGGCTTAAAATAATAGGACATCGAACTTAAATAAGCAATTGTCAGCACACTGCAGAGGGAATTTTCATCGTTATATTGGATGACTGAAGTATAATCAGAATGAATTTTTTCAATTTCAGCTGCCACACCCTTTTCATTCATATCCAGAGTTTCTTCCAACAATTTCATCGAAGACTGTTGAAATTGAATCATTTCATCCCATTTTCTGCGCTTGACAGCCTTTATCAGTTCCATCCGCACTTCTTCATTCGGAATAAACGCTCTCTCCTTGTCCTGGTCATAAGCCAAATAGCCAAGATGAATCAAATAAGTCAAAACATCGTCCCGGCAATAAAAATTGTTCATATCATTCTGGAATGTACCGACATCAACTTCTATCGCATTACCTGCCAGCATTTCTATAATAGCTGTTTTCAATCCGTCAAAGTCCATATTGATCAATGGGACAACTGCCTCATAAGACCCCGTCTCAGACCAATAGCTTCTGAACTTATCTTTCAGCATCACACTGACAACCGCTTTAGGATTATAGACCTGATAATCTTCCAACAAATATCCGTCATACCATCTCTTAACCTTCTCAAAGTCTCTATGATATTTCCGGCAAAGTTGCTGCACTTCACTCTCAGTAAAACCAACATGCGGTGCTAAAATACTTGCATCCAGCATCGTAAATTCATCAAAATTATTGAGTGCCGACTGTGTACGTGCCTTTTTAATCGGCAAAATTCCCGTCAAATAGGCAAGCTGAATATACTTTGTCGGTTCCGTCCCTTTAAACAGTCCCCGAAGGAAATTAATATAGTTCTCCTGAATCTTCTGGTCCACTGCCATATCTCTAATCAAAACATCCCACTCATCAATGATAATGACAAATTTCCTTCCTGATGCAGCATAAATACAGGACAATGCTTCCGGCAAGGATTTCATATGATCAGGCAATATATTCGGGTAATAGACTCTGAGTTCGCTTATTGTCTTTTCCACAATATAAGAGAGAACACATTCCGGACCGCCAGCCGGTTCCATACACCATTGAACATCAAGATGAATCACATCATACTGATTCAGATGCTTTTTAAAATCAGGACTCTTACCGATTTCCAAATCAGCAAAAATAGTCTCAGAATCACAGCCTTTGCTATAATAGGCCGTCAGCATATTGGCTGTAATTGACTTGCCAAATCTTCTCGGACGACTGTTGCAAATATATGCCTGTAGTGTTCCGATTACTTTATTGGTATACTCAAGCAACCCCGTTTTATCAACATAAATACTGGAAGCCAATGCAACTCTGAATGCATCATTTCCTGGATTTACAAAATTTCCCATCCGTGCACACTCCTTTCTGCAATTTACTTTCAAAGTTCCTGCGAAATACACTGCCTTAATCATACCATACTGTAGCCATTTCCTCAACTTACATCTACACCAGTGTCTCTGGCAATTTGCAATACTCCTGATATTTTTAAACAAATTTTTCTGCCTAAAAACGAAGGCTTGAACAGCAAACCTTGCCATTCAAGCCTCATCAATTCAATATTTTGTTCTATCTATTTGGAAATACTATCCAGAAAATCAGCTATTTTCTGCCAATCTTCCCCGCCTACTGTAAGTTCATAAGAAAGGCCGTTGCACTCTACGATGACTGCATCACCTTTCTCAGATGTTGTTTCAGCAAAATCACTGCTGGAAAAATTCAATGTATACTCACTACTTGTTATACTATCGAAAAAAGCCTCGGAATATTTCTCATCTGATGAATTTTTCAATTCACTGCACATTTGATTAAATGCTGTGATCTTCTCTTCATCCTCAACGACTTTATTTTCCAGAAGATTACCTGTTTCATTATCTTTTAAAATAATCGTCATTCTATTCTTCACAGATGTCTCTCCAGCAGATATCGACTCAGATGTCGTGATTTGTGTACTGCTTGTTTCACTGTCCGTGGCAGTTGTATTGGTCTCTTTGCTGCATCCGGATATAGCAACTATACATAACATAGCAATTAAAATGATTCCCTTAGATTTCATCATATCACGCCTTTCCCTTTCCGATTATTCTGTTGCTATTTTCTTTTCACATTATGTCATCAATCTATAATGTTACACAATAATTTTAGCATGTCCCCCCCCCGGAAAAACAACTTAAGAAATCCTTACATTCCCTTTATTTTATAAATTATCCTGAATTATTCAGGCTTAATTTTTTCATATTATTACCTTACTGTGGTCTTCATCCTATTTGAATATCGGTTTATTAACCCTGATAAACAATCTTTCCAGCACAGATTGTATAGTGAATCTTACCCGGCAGCTCCCATCCTTTAAAAGGACTGTTAGATGCCTTTGACGCAAAATGATCCACTGTCCAGCGCTCTTTTTCACCAAAGATTACAAGATCAGCCGGTGCATCCTGGCTCACACTGCCCGGAATCATACGATAAAACTCAGCCGGATTTTTGCTCATGCAGGCCATCAGCTGCATCAGCGTCAGATGTCCCGGTTCAACCAGTGAAAGCAGGCCAAGACCAAGAGAAGTTTCAAGGCCTGTGATACCGCTTGGTGCTTCCGCCAGCGGCTTTTCCTTTTCTTCTGTGCTGTGAGGGGCATGGTCTGTCACGATCAGATCGATGGTGCCATCCTGCAATCCCTCAATAATTTTTAATCTGTCGTTTTCTGTACGAACCGGCGGATTCATACGTGCCAATGTACCGTATTTCAGTACAGCGTCCTCTGTCAGTGTAAAATGATGCGGAGTTGCTTCTGCATGAATATCGGCCCCCATTTTCTTTGCCATGCGGACAAGCGCCACAGAATTCGCTGAACTGATATGCTGGATACAGACCGGTGCCCCTGTATGCAATGCCAACATACAGTCTCTGGCTACCATCACATCCTCCGCTGTTCTGGATGCGCCGCCATAATTCAGCTGTTCAGAAATCCTTCCCTGATTCACACCGGCCTGTTTCACAAACAGCGGGTCTTCTTCGTGCAGGCTGATCGGCATATCCAGATCTCTTGCTTTCTCCATGGCCGCCAGCAAAAGCTTCTCATCCATGATCGGAATCCCATCGTCTGTGAAACCTGCAGCTCCGGCTTTGGCCAGCGCATCCATATCTACCATCTCCTGACCTTTTAAGCCTTTGCTGATGGCTGCTGCCTGAAGCACATGAATACCGGTCTTTTCGCCTTTTTCCTGAACATACTTTAATGTTTCCACATTATCTACCGTCGGCTTTGTATTGGCCATACAAACAACAGTCGTAAAACCACCTCTGGCCGCTGCCGCAGCACCTGTCAGAATATCCTCCTTGTAAGTCTGTCCCGGATCCCTGAAATGGACATGGGTATCCACCAGTCCCGGTGCCACAACCAGACCGGCAGCATCGATCACCTCTGCACCTGTCGCTGACAGATCATGTCCTACTTCCTCAATATGTGCGCCGTCAATCAGCACATCCATCACTTCATCCACGCCCGTTACAGGGTCTACTACCCTGCCATTTTTAATTAAAAGCATATGTAATCCTCTCTTTTATTCATTCCAATAATCTTCTGTTTCATCTGATATTGTCTTAATTCCAAACAACCTCCACATAAAATTATCTCTTGTAATTTTTCAAGCGCATTTGGAGAATATAAAATTTTCTTCACTCAAATACCTCCAGTTCTTTTTCAACATCTTCTGATGGAATCCAGCCTTCCAGATTAGCTCGTTCCTCTGACTTCTTCAATTTGGAAATTAGCTGATATGCTGCACGGTACCTGTCAAGTTCATCAATTTCATCCATTGTAAGCATCCCATATTCACCATGACCATTTCTCGTAAGATATACTCTTTTTGAAACGTCAACCTGCTTCAAAATATCAGTATAATTTCTTAAATCCGATATTGGTTTAATATTAGGCATGCTCACCATCTCCTTTACATGTTTATATTATAACCGATTAGCACGTATTTATACAAGTTAATTCACAAGTTAATTTATCAGCATCTGATAATCTTCTTTTGTAAACCGATGATAAATTGTATGCCCCATTTCCATCTTGACGCAATAATAATAGGCATCATATTCCGCATCATCAAAATAAACCGCATAATCAAAATCCGTACCTGATGCCATCTTTTCACAATGGTAGGCTTTATCAAACTGCGCAAAGCAGGCACAGATTTCTTCTATTGTTAAGCTGTGATGATGTGCAAATAGCTCGACTATTGCTTTGAGAAAAGGCGGGTCTGGGATTTCTCCTGCCACATACTCCGCACCTTCCGCAGGGACACGCACCTCAAATCGCCCTTCATGGATAAAAAACTTCAACCTGCCAAGCACCGTTGTATCAAAAACTGTATTTGTTCTCAACGCTGTCAACATCTCCTGCTCATCTGTATAATTGGTCCCGAGGATGACATTCATAGACGCCATGGGAAAATAAAGTCTGATCACTTCTTTCTCTGCCCCCAGCTTCAGCTGCGCCTCCTTAATCTGCTCTATCACATTTTGAATTAATTTCTGCTCATTCATATTCTGCTCCATCTTTATTTTCGGCTATAAACCGTATCACTTTTATTTTATCACACTACCATCACAGACTCCACAAAAAAAGAAGCTGTAACTCATTTTAAATCACAACTTCTTCTATCATTTTCATCAATTTTCTTTATAGCATTCATAAATTTCCGCTTTTCATCGTCTACTTTTTCACATCCGATACTTTTCAGCGAAATAGATAATATTCTCGTAACTGTTCAGAGCCAGCCTCCAAAATGCTACGCATTTCGTCGGTGTGGCGTAT
>OLON01000879.1_pt1 | contig 18643 bp, 16 predicted proteins | sample 1672691 | NCBI WGS metagenome assembly OLON01 (sample SAMEA3136714, study PRJEB25190) | human gut metagenome | biome: human gut; feature: human-associated habitat; material: faeces | place: Austria | collected 2013
CAAGTCTATTTGACATTAATGATGTCTATATCCTGTTTTATTAAATGTGTCTTTTTGAAAAAAAGAAAAATTTCTCAAATAATTTATGAAAATAATGATATTATATACGCGACAGGAGGATACACAAAAAATGAAAATTGTCGATGAATATTTTGGATGTGACGTATTTAGTACATCAGCTATGCAAAGATATTTGCCTCATGCCGTCTACAAACAAATGATGGATGTAATGGAAAAAGGAAAAGAACTTCCTAAAGAAATCGCAGATGTCGTAGCGAACGCCATGAAAGACTGGGCGATGGATAAAGGGGCTACTCATTATACACACTGGTTCCAGCCAATGACAGGTATCACTGCTGAAAAGCATGATGCGTTTATTAATCCAACTGGGCCAACATCTGTTATTTCAGACTTTAGAGGAAAAGAATTGATCAAAGGTGAACCTGATGCTTCCAGTTTTCCAAGTGGTGGATTACGTGCTACTTTTGAAGCTAGAGGATATACGGCTTGGGATCCAACTTCTTTAGCTTTCGTCAAAGAAAAGACATTATATATACCTACTTTATTCTGTTCTTACGATGGCAGTGCTTTGGATAAGAAAACACCATTATTAAGAAGTAATGATGCATTAAATAAGGCAGCCGTTCGTTTATTGAATATTATGGGTTACAATATCCATAAAATCAAAACAACGGTTGGGCCTGAACAAGAATATTTCTTAATTGATGAAGAAATGTTTAAAGAACGTCTAGACCTATTAGTTACAGGAAGAACACTATTTGGTGCAGCTCCAGTAAAAGGTCAAGAATTAGATGATCACTACTTTGGAAGTTTATCCGAACGTGTAAAAGCCTATATGGAAGAAGTAGATGAAGAACTTTGGAAATTAGGTGTATATGCCAAAACAGAACATAAAGAAGTGGCTCCATGTCAATTTGAATTGGCACCTGTATTTACATCAACAAATATTGCGAATGACCAAAACCAACTTACAATGGAAGTTTTACAAAAGGTAGCTTCACATCATGGATTGGTATGTTTATTACATGAAAAGCCATTTGATGGTGTCAATGGTAGTGGTAAACACAACAACTGGTCTTTCTGTACAGAAGAGGGCGAAAACATTTTAGAGCCTGGTGATTCTCCAAAAGACAATATTCGTTTCTTAACAGTACTTGCAGCCATCATTAAAGGTGTAGACGAATATCAAGACTTATTAAGAATCTCTGTTGCTAGTGCTGGAAACGATCATCGTTTAGGTGCAGATGAAGCACCACCAGCTATTATTTCTATCTATTTAGGTGAAGAATTAACAGCTATCTTAGAAGCTATTGAAGCTGGAAATGAATATGTAGATACAATCGATCGTAGATTGGAACTTGGTGTTTCAACACTACCTCCAATCGCAAAAGATTCTACAGACCGTAACCGTACTTCTCCATTTGCGTTTACTGGTAATAAATTCGAATTCAGAATGCTTGGATCCAACTTAAACATTTCTTGTCCAAATACAATTTTAAATACAATCGTAGCTGAAGAATTAACGCAGTTTGCGGATGAATTGGAATGTGTTAAAAAAGAAGATATGACAAAAGCCTTGATTGCATTGATTCAAAAAACATTAAGAAATCATAAACGAATTATCTTCTCTGGAAATGGATATTCAGATGACTGGAAGAAAGAAGCACAAAAACGTGGTTTATTAGAACTTAAAACAACTGCGGATGCACTTCCTCACTATACGGATCCAAAGAATCTTCAATTGTTTGAAAAACACAATGTATATTCTGCAAGTGAATTGCACGCACGTGAAAGTATCCTTCTTACTAACTATTATCAAGTGGTTCAAATCGAAGCTAAGACGATGGCTTATATGTTGCGCAAACAAATCTTGCCTGCAATCTTTAGCTATGAGGCTAAACTTGCTCAAATCATTCAAACTAAAAAATCAAGTGGAATTGATGCGCCTTTAGAAGTGAAGATCTTAAAAAATATCAACACACCTTTAGAACTCGTTTCAAACCACTTGGATACATTGGAAACATTGATTCACAAAGAAACAACAACAGAAAAACAAGCGGCTTGTTTTGCGGCCAATGAATTACTTCCATTAATGGAAACAATTCGTCAATTGACAGATTTGATTGAAACCAATGTTTCGAAAGAAGACTGGCCTTTACCAGACTATAATGACATTCTATTTAAGTCTATGCTTTAGGGAATCCAAGGATTCCCTCTTTTTTTACATTTATTTTCTGTAAATACTTGCATAAATAGTATTCAAGGTTCATAATCACTTAAAAAGGAGTTTAGTTATGACTAAATTATTCGTACACGCAAAATTATTGATTGATGGCATAAATGATACGCCCAAATTTGATCAATTAATTTCAATTGAAGATGATAAAATCAAAGCAATAGAAGATTATCATGAAATACAGGAAGATGTCATTGAAGTAAATACAATTACGCCAGGCTTCTTTAACTGCCATGTCCACATTCTTTATCCTGTCGGATTCGACTCAAAAAAAGAATTTAGCTTAATAGAGAAGATATTCTATGCACAAAAGCACTGTAAAGAATATCTTCAATCTGGAGTAACATTTATTCGTGTTGTAGGCACGGAAGAAAATTATGATCTACAAATTAAAGAAGCCCTTCAAAATGATGTGATTCAAGGACCTCATATGTATTGTGCAGGTAAAGTCATATGTATGACAGGTGGTCATGGATGGCAAGAAGGTATTGAAGCAGATGGTAAAGATGCTTGTTTAAAAGCAGTTCGTACACAACTAAAAAGTGGTGTAGACCTCATTAAAATGATGGCTACAGGCGGCGTTATGACCAAAGGTGTAGAGCCGGGTAATGCCCAATTTAGTGTAGAAGAAATGAAGGTCATGATTGAAGAAGCGCATAAAGCACAAAGAAAAACGGCTACACATGCCCAAGGTTTACAAGGTATTAAAAATGCCTTATATGCAGGTATTGATTCCATTGAACATGGTTGTTTTTTAGATGAGGAATGTCTTGAACTTATGAAAAAACAAAATACATTCTTAGTCCCTACCCTTTGCGCTCCTCAATGCATTATTGATAAGGGCATAGAAAATGGAGTTGCCAAGTATGCCGTTACTAAAACTTTAAAGGTAAAAGATGCTCATGTTGAAAGTGTAAAAAAAGCTTACGAAAAAGGTATACAGATTGCACTAGGTACAGATGCCGGTACACCATTTAACTACCACAACAATACAGCTTATGAAATGGAGCTTTTGGCAAGATTAAACATTCCAAACATGGATATTTTAAAAATCGCAACAATCAATTCCGCAAGATGTGTAGGTGTTGAAAAGGACTATGGTTCGATTGAAGTAGGAAAACAAGCAGATTTAGTATGTCTTGAAGAAAATCCATTAGAGAATATTTCAAATGTAAGAAAAATCAATAGAGTTATTCAATCTGGTAAGATTGTTGTAGAAAACAATTAAAGACGGGATTATATCCAATTCCCGTCTTTTTCTATATCGATCCATTTATCGTGATCTTATTTTTCTTTTTTAAAGCTACAATTTGAAATGTTTTAACAACATTCTCTTTTAATTTAAATTTTCGGGCAATAATGAATAAATCTTTTGTCCGTAACTATAATCTTCAAATGCCTTTGATATAATATCTTGGGCTAGACGTATATTCGATGTTGAAATAAAACCATCATAAATAATGCGTCCATTAAATGGCATAATAGCTGTCTGCATCAACATAGGTGTTTTTTCTGGGGCAATGAATTGATCTAAGTTTTCATTTAAGCCTTTCACCATATAATTGATACCTTCATCATTTAATACCGTATAATTCTTTTTGTATGCCACCAACAAGAAATTTTTGCGCATACCATATCTAAAATCCGAAATGATATTTAGATTGCGGAATGTAAAATTAGAAGGATTCTTTTCGATATATTCATCAATAAAACGATCCTTATCTTTCCAGAAGACTTCAATCAAATTAACAAGTTCATCGGGTTCAATATAAATATTTGGATCAATTTTTTTATTAGGAATAATTTGTTCGAATGAATTCACATAATCCAAGATACTAAAATATAGTTTATAGAATAAACGCGTATCTTTTTGTTCGATGCAAGCATTTGTCTGAGGCTCATTTAATTGGCGCAGCTTTTCATTAAAATGCGCCTGATCCTTCATCTTTTGATACATATCCATACTCAAACCATAATAGTTTGGCAATGCGATTTGTACAACAGCCTTATGATAGCGATTAGAAAGTGGTTTCGAAAATTGATAAAAGAATGGAATCCATTCCATCTTTTCTTCATTGAATGTACCATTTAATAGATGATTAAAGAACTCGTCTTTAAATTGAGTTACATCCAACACTTCTTTCTTTAAAGCTGTAAAGAATTTTTTAATATCCGAATTTGTCGCATCATATCCATGATAAAAAATAGAAATATAACTATCTTGATCTAAAAATTTAGGTTCGAATCTTTCGTGTTGAATACGACTATCTCGAATGCGACCTAAAATTTCATTATAGTCCCAATATACATATTCATTTGCAAAACTATCATCAATTAATTGATAATCTTCTTTTAAATAAGCCCAGAAATTAAAAAGTGCACTTTCAATAATGGATTTATAATGAAAGGAACATGCACTGCATACAGCTTGAATCAATGAGGGTTCAATAATACCGAAGGCACGAATAATGCCAAGAATGACAATGGTTGGTTCATCGTTTTCTGCCTTTTGGTCTAAATCAATGTTTTTTACAGCCAATTTTACATTCTTTTTGAATTCTTCTGGCAACTCTTGATCAAAATATAAAAACTTAGAGCTTAATGCCGTTCTTTCAAAGCGATAGCGATCATCCTCTAAATCTTGGTTGCGCAATAATCTTCTTAAAGCTTTTAATTCCCATGTCGTACAAATAGATATTAAATATTCAGGTGTATATGTTTCAATCATGTGTTCAAGCATCTCTTTACGAGTCATAGAATCATAGTCAAAGTAATCATTTTGACATGTTCTTTTATAAGTTTCAAAAACTTTTTCTTTGCGTAAACGATTTGCGTTTTCTAGTATACGTACCAATGAAACTCCTCCTTTTTCGTATTATCTAAATAATTATAAACTTTAAATAAAAAAAACACAAAACAATACATTTTGTATTGCCTAAATTCACAAGTTTCATATAATTATTTTGAGGTGTATTATGGCATTAACAATTGAAAAAGCGCAACAAATACTAGATGATTATTATGATTTAACACATACAAAATATGAGGATGATATTTCATTGATCCATGCTCTAGAGTTTTTAATACAAGAAACAAAGAATCCTGAATATATGGTAGAACTTGGTGGTTGGTATTATGAACAAAGACAGTTTGATTTGGCGGAAGAATATTATTTAATGGCCGCTAATCTTGAGTATGTAGATGCCTATGAATGTTTAGGATATATCTACTATTATGGTAGAGTCGGTCAACCCGACTACAAAAAAGCATTTCACTATTATAAGCTTGCCAGTGACAAAGGAAATCTAGTGGCTAGCTATAAGCTTGCGGATATGTATAAGAATGGTTATTATGTTTTAAAGGATTATGCGAAATATGTAGAAATCATTAAAAGTTTATATCCAATGATTCAAGGAGCTACAAATACTTTTGATCCGGTTCCTGAAATTTATTCTCGCCTTGCGAAAATCTATGTGGAAGAAGGTAATGAGGACCAGGCCATACAACTTTTATTGATTGCAAAAGAATTCCAATCTCAAAGATTGATTTATTCGCAATTCTTTGGAGATTTAACGATCATGAAATATATTGTGAATGATTTATATTCATTGATTCAATTTGATCCTAACTATATGGACTTATTTGATTTATATTATGCCCTACAAAAGCCTTGTAAAGTAGCTATAGAAATTCTTGGTGACGATCATATTATTGAAGCTAAATATGAAGATGGCTTATTCTATATTTGTATGGATGATAAAAACTATGAGGATGTAGACCAATTCTTTTTGCATGCCAAAGTCAATGAGGAACCTATATCCACACAATATGTCAATGTGAATTATATTGAGATATTAGATTAAAAAAGTGGTAATTACTCAAACAAAATGAGTTTTACCACCTTCTTTTTTTCGGGAAGATTGAAACAATAATTGTTTTAATATCTCATACATAATTAGGCTGTTTTCACCTCTAACTTACGTTATGTGTTAGTATAAGGTGAAATCCAACAAATTTAAAAGACCTATTGCTTAAATTGAATCTTAAAGACAAAGTATTCTCCTTCAATCACTTCATATTTCATTTTATAATTATCTAATAGATTACGAACAATATATAATCCTAGCCCATTCCCTTTTGGTTGGGTTGGATCTTGTTTGTTTTGAATATAGAAATAGTCTTGTTCGATTCCAATTTGAATCACACCCTTTTCATGCGTATAGTTGATCGCATTACTAATTAAGTTGGATAAAATGATATTTAAAGCCGTCTTACCAATATACATTGTTTCATCTTTTACATCATTTTGAATTCTTAATCCCTTCTGGTGAATCAATACATCATATTTTTGAAGTACACGACTTAATTCATTCTTTATACAAACAATTTCTTCATCGTCTTTTAGATTTTCAATGGAATATACCGATAAAATTTGTTGGATACTCTTCGTTAAGTGATCGACTAAATCAATACAATCATCAATATAAACATCTCTATTTTTATATTTACCCACATTATATTTCATATTTTCTAAGATGATTTTAAGACTTGCCAAAGGCGTTTTTAATTCGTGGCTGGCCCCTTTAAAGAAATCGTATTTTATTTTCTCTAATCTTAAAATCTCTTTATTTTTCAATTCTAAATTGGAAATGGAATCAAGAAGTGTTTCATACAAATCATTAATTTGTGCCTTCAATTGACCAATCTCATCATTCGAATCAATTTCTAGACGAGCCTTCTTATCTAATGCCATCATTTGATCAGTTACACGCTTGATTTCAACCACATAATTTTTAATGGATTTGGCATACACAAAAGAGACAATGGCCGAAAAGCATAGGGATAGGATTAATGAGTAAGGAAGAAATTGTAAGCTTAGATTTTTGGCTTGTAACTGCATGTCTGCCGTTGAAACAAATTGAAGGCGAATGCTCTTTCCGGTATCCAGCTTTAATTTTCTTTCCTCAATAATTAAAGAGTTATTAGAACTCTTTAAATCGACATTTAAATCATTCTTGAATTCAACTTCATTCGATGTAGTATTCTTTTTAATAAACGCTTTGATTTCATTGGTGTTGGAATAGAAATCTAAAACTTGTTTAATATAGTCTTCCGATTTGCCATTTAAGTTTTCTGTAATTTCATTGGCCTTAGTATAGATTTCTTCTTTTCTTACATCCAAATAGGTTCTTGGAAAAATCAAATATACAAAGAGATGGATAAATAAGACAATAATCGCAATGACACTGAATGTTTGTATGCATATTTTAGGAAATATCTTTAAGTTTTTCATGATTTCTCCAATTTGTAGCCCACATTACGAATGGTCGTAATACAATCTAAGCCTAGTTTTTTACGCAATTCTTTAATATATACATCAATAACTCGATCATAAGGAACTTCTTCACTATCTTTCCAAACATGATCTAATATTTGTGCTCTAGTTAAGGCAATCCCTGCATTATCTAAAAGGTATTTTAATATTTCTAGTTCTTTGGCATTGATATCCATCGTTTTACCATCTATTTTCGCCGTATAGCTTTTGAAGTTCACACAAACATTTTTATATGCAAAAATATCCTGCTTCTGTAAAAGCGCGTCAATACGAGCTTTTAATACGGGTAGTGAAAATGGTTTTTCAATATAGCCATCGGCCAAGTTTGTATAGGCATCAATTTTGAATTCTTCATTGCTGAAAGCCGTTAAGATTAAAACGGGTAAATCACTTTCTTTACGAATTTCTTTTAATACATCCAATCCATTGATATATGGAATTTGAATATCCAATATCACCAAATGAATATCTGTATTAAACTTTTCCAATGCCTCTTTACCATCTTTTGCCTGGATAATACTATATCCAGACTCCGATAGAAATTCACTTAATCCTTCGCGAATCAGTGTATCATCTTCCACTACCAATATTTTCATCATTCTTCCTCATTCATTAATTCTTTACAGTTTTTGTTTAACAAGTGTGTGGTAGCCACAACAAGTGCGACTAACATTACAATTGACATAAATATAATAACATACATCATATATTTGGGTTCAACAGTTGCATCAATATGCGTCAACATCTTATTAAAGCCATCCACTTCAGCTCCACCACCAAGTTGATTTGAGGCAGATTCTTTTGCGATTTGTTTTGCAACACCAGTGCTTACTTGATTCAATACTTTTGTGCCTAGACCTGATGCAGTTTTACTAGCGATAAAGTACGCAAAGATATAGGCAGGAATGGTTACCATACATAGTTCTAGAACAAACTGAATAAAAATCTTCGTTTTAGAAATACCTAAAGCCATTAAAATTGCGATTTCTTTTCTTCGTGCATTCATCCACATGAGCAACAATAAAGTAACAACAATCCCCGCAAAAATCAAAGATCCAATAAACATTTTATTTGCGACACTATACATACCACTTATTGATTTTTGTAGAGCCGGATAATTGGATGTACTTTTTACCAGTACATACGCATTCCAGTTAATATCTAATTTCCTTAGATTTTTAATAACTTGATCCAAATCTTTATTTCCTTTCACAAAGAATGTGGCATCTTGATATACTGCTGTTTTTTCTGTATTGCCATAAACTTTGGCAGCCGTATCCAAATCTGTGATTAGATTGTTTTCATATAATTCTTGTGCTGCTGCAACACCACCCTGATTATGACCATCAAATAAACCCTTAATGGTTACTTCTACTGTTTCGTCAGCCCCCTTTTCATTATCTGCATCATAGATATTTGAACGGAGTAATAGTTTATCTCCCACTTTTAAATGATTCTTTGCCGCTAAATCTTTATGCATTAAGATTTGATGTTTATCCTTACTATTTAAATGTTTACCCTCAACTAATTTATAGGCACCCGATACAAACTTTGTCTCCTTTTTCGATTCATTCACCCCAGTAAGCATCACGGTCGATTTAAATTTAGTAAGACGCTCCTCATTTTCATTTGAAGTTAAAATAATATCATGATCGACTAAGTCAGCTACACTATTGATTCTTTTCACATATGAATCAATGTCTTTTGAAGAACAAATCTTTTCAATGTCCTTTCCCTTAACATTGCCCGCACCTCTAGGCGTGCCAAAATTGACTTGACGATTAATTTCCATTGTAAAACTATTGGTAATCGAGCCTAATGATGTATTGGACGCTTTGTTTGTCGCATCTTTAATAGAGAGTCCGACTAAACAAAGGCTTGACATAATTACAACAACAAGAAATAGAATCATTGACTTCACACTTTTTCGAGTTACATATTTAAATGCATTCTTAAACATTCTATTTTCCCCTCTTCTTTAACTTTTTATCTTTTAATTCATAGACAACATCAGCGGCATCCGCTACCTTTTTACTATGTGTCACAACAATCACACACTTATTTCTTTCTTTAGCGCGAGCCTTTAAGATATCAATAATTTCACTAGCCGTATCGCTATCTAGATTTCCTGTTGGTTCATCTGCCAAGATAATAGGTGCACTGCTTGTAAGGGCACGGGCAATCGCAACTCTTTGTTGCTGCCCTCCCGATAATTTCATTACACTACGATTGATTTGGGATTGTTCAAGTCCTAAATCTAAAAGAATGGAAGGCGAAGCTTTAGAATTGACTAAGCGTACATTTTCTAATGGTGTTAAATAATCAATTAAATTGTAATTTTGAAACACAAGACAAATATGATTCTTACGATGATTTGTATATCCCGTTTTTGAAATATCTTCTCCTTCAAATAAAATTTCACCAGAATCCGGCTCATCAAGTCCAGCTAATAAAGATAATAAGGTTGATTTACCAGCTCCTGATTTTCCAATAATCGCATAGAATTTTCCGCACTCAAAGTTTTGATTCACTTCAAATAAAATATGTTCTAGTTTTGTGTAACCATACGTTACATCTTTTATTTCTAATATACTCATTATTTATTTCTCCTAACTCAATTTTGATAATATTTCCCTTGGCTTTTTGATCATGATCATAAGACTCGCAATTAGTACAGAAACGATAATAATACTCATCAGCAAGCCATAACTTAATGTGAAGCATAACGCATTATGTTTGATTACACTATAAGCACATAGAATGATTCCTGATGGAATCGATATAAATACAAGTTCGAATATAAATTGGATGATGATTTCCACCTTACTTTTACCTATAGACAACATGATACCAATTTCATGGATGCGATCTCTTAGCCATAGAACTAAGACTAAAGATAAGACAACAAGTCCACACATAATGATAGAACAAGATAGAATCTGAATCATGTGATTCATACTTTGTATAGATTCTAAAGACGATTGATAGGCATTTTTATCTTTAGACACAACATATTCACTTGATGGATATAAGGATTGAACTTGTTTTAAACGATTTGAATCTATCGTCAGTTTAGTAACCATCTTAGTATCCAAAGAATTATAATCCACAAACATAGTATTCTCACTTAAATCGGATGATAAACCTGTATAGGTTTCATGTTTCTTACCTACAAAGATGCCTTTAATGGTATAAGTATGAGAATTCAAAACTATTGTATCCCCTACTTTTAAATGATTCTTCTTAGCTAAATCCGAATGAATAAGAATAGAGTTTCTATCCTTAGAATTAATATTTTTTCCGGAAGTTAAAGTAAACACGCCACTACGAAATAAAACATTTTTTGAAGTGTTATTAGTTCCAATTACTGAAACCACATTCTTATATTCTTTAGGCAAAGAATCCAGTGTTACACCCTGCTTAATAGAAACAACCTTAGCTTCTTTTAATTTAGAAACAAATTCATATTCATACACAGAATTTTCAAAAGATGTATGTTCAAATTCAGAACCATCCTTTTTTTGTACCACGATTGAACTATGACTTGCAGAATATAAAGACCGTTCTAATTGTGCGTTGTATGAAAGTATACTCAAACATTCATAAAGACTGATCAGGATAACCATAAGTATCAAAAACAAGATACCCGTTCTTACTTTTTTTCTTGTGATATATGCATAAGCATTATGTATCAAAACAACCAACTCCTTATCCGACACTATATTAGCAATCATTTATGAAATGTGTATGAAATGGATTCAAGAATCGCAAATATTTAAAAATTCATGGGATGATATATAAAATAAATACACATACAACACGTTTTCCTAAGTTCCTATATGATCTAAAGCACACTATTTTCGTTAGATTAGATAAGGTTAGTCTTGACTTTTATATATATCAATTGTTTAATAATCATACAGAAAGACTACTGGATACAGTGGTTCCTCTGAATTTAACTAATGTAAAGACACTAGTAATCCGTTGGGTTTGGGTGAACTAGTGTCTTTTACATTTTTCTATAATCAATAATGTAATTCTAAGTATTTCTACTAGTGCCATTAAACTCATGGCAACATCAATGTACAGATAAATATACATAAAACACTTCCTCCTACATAATCGGAATCTTCGAGAACTCAAGATATCATCCTTTTAATTCAGAGGGTTCACCGTTGCTACATCCAGTAGCCAATTCCTATTATAAAGACTCAATGTGAAAATATTGTGAATTCCAATACATTTGTAACGATTGTTCCTATTTGATCTAAAATACCTTGTTTTCGTTATATTAGATAAGGTTAGTCTTGACTTTTATATATATCAATTGTTTAATATTCATACAGAAAGACTACTGGATACAGTGGTTCCTCTGAATTATTCTAATGTATAGACACTAGTAATCCGTTGGCTTTGGGTGAACTAGTGTCTTTTACATTTTTCTATAATAATCAATGTGATTTTTAGTAATTCAACTAAAGCCAATATAATCATGGCAACATCAATGTATAGATAAATATACTTAAAACACGTCCTCCTGCAAAAAATCGAAGGATCTACCGAGAACTCAAGCAGATTTCTTTTTTTAATTCAGAGGGTTCACCGTTACTACATCCAGTAGCCAATTTCTATTATAAAGATTCAATGTGAAATTATTGTGAATTCCACTAAATTTGTAACGATTGTTCCTATTTGATCTAAAACGCCTTATTTTCGTTGGATTAGATAAGGTTAGTCTTGACTTTTATATATATCAATTGTTTAATATTCATACAGAAAGACTACTGGATACAGTGGTTCCTCTGAATTTATTTAATGTCGAAAGACACTAGTTTAATCCTTTGGGGAAGGTGAACTAGTGTCTTTTACATTTTTCTATAATCAATAATGTAATTCTAAGTATTTCTACTAGTGCCATTAAACTCATGGCAACATCAATGTACAGATAAATATACATAAAACACTTCCTCCTACATAATCGGAATCTTCGAGAACTCAAGATATCATCCTTTTAATTCAGAGGGTTCACCGTTGCTACATCCAGTAGCCAATTCCTATTATAAAGACTCAATGTGAAAATATTGTGAATTCCAATACATTTGTAACGATTGTTCCTATTTGATCTAAAATGCCTTGTTTTCGTTAGATTAGATAAGGTTAGTCTTGACTTTTGACTGATATTAAAATAGAACCCTCAACAAAGAGGATTCTACTTACTCAATATATGTTTTAATACTTGTTCCATTTTTTGAAAGTCAATTGGCTTCGTTATATAATCATTCATTTTTACATCAAATGCTTTTTTCTTATCTTCCTCAAACGCATTGGCAGACATAGCTATAATTGGTATATTGGCCTTTTCAGGTTGAGAAAGACGTCGAATACAGTGTGTTGCCTTATAGCCATCCATGTTTGGCATTTGAATATCCATTAAAATCAAATCGTATGTATTGGCAGGTTGATGTTGGATTTCATTCACGCAAAGAATTCCGTCTTCTACAGCTTTAACTTCAAAACCCATTTCACTAAGAATTGTGGTTGTGATTTCAGCATTCAATTCATTATCTTCGGCTAGTAAAATTCTTTTACCCACAAAATCAATATCAAACTCATTGGAAGATTCAATATTTCTATTAGTATAATCTTTATTCGCAATCTTATGTGGAATGGTAATCGTAAAAGTACTGCCCTTACCAAGTTCACTCTCTACTTCAATACTACCATTCATTAAGTCTACAAAGTTTTTGACAATAGCCATACCAAGTCCAGTACCTGGAATTTTAGATAGAGTTGTATTTCTTTCACGTGTAAATAATTCAAATAAAGATGGCAAGAATTCTTCACTCATTCCAATACCTGTATCTGATACTTTTGTTTGAATCAATACATAGCCTTCTTTATCATAAGGAAGTTCTTTTGTATCGATTGTTACCTTACCACCAGCAGATGTATATTTTATCGCATTACTGATTAGGTTAGATAGAATTTCCTGCATCTTTGTAGAATCGACAATAATATGTTTGTGTTCGACATTCACAATTATGTTGAATTCAATATTCTTTCTTGAAGCTTCCGCTGCAAATGCACTACAAACAAGTTGACTAATATTCCCAATAACTTCATAATTTTCATCCAATTCCATCTTACCACTTTCAACACGAGCCATATCCAATACATTATTAATAATTGAAAGTAATAATTGACTCGATTGTTCAATCATTTCTTGATAATGAACCAGCTTTGGATTTGTCAATTCTTTCTTCATTAATTGTGAATATCCCACAATCGCATTCATCGGTGTACGAATGTCATGCGACATATTAAATAAGAATATGGATTTGGCCTCATTGGCCTTTTCAGCCTTGATCTTTTCTTGGCGTAAAGCCTCCTCTTGTTCTAACTCACGCTTCTTTTCTTCCGTAAAATCACGATTTGCTAGCAATACACTCACAACACGGCCATTCTCATCATATTTTTAAGGTACAATCATCGAAAGAATCCAAGTTCCATCTGTCCTTTCACACGAATGGAATAAAGAATTTTTTCCTTCAAGACGTTTTGCGATGGTCTTACTATCATAAAATTCAACACTACTCTTTCTAAATGGTTTGGCAATCAAACGATTTACTTGCTCTAATAATATATTATGATCCGTCTGCGTATAGCGTCCATTTAAGCCAGGAATACTATTTCCTTTAATTAATTCCACATCACCTGTCTCTAGATTAATCAAACAAATATAGGAATACCCAGCCGATAATGCCTCAACTTCATGTCGAGCTTGTTGCACCTGCTTACCTAAAGTAATTGGAAACTCTTCATCTTCCAATTGTTCTTTATCTGGAATCGAATGATGAATATGAAGCACCTTCCATTTTCCATCTCTGACTCCATAAATAATAGTAAAGCGAGAATCCAAATGTATAATTGTAACTTCTTTATCATAAAGACCATAAATTTGAACAGATCCGTACACAAAGACACATTGATCATCTACAATATTTTCTTCAATTTCTAAATCTTTAAATTCAAAATGAATATTCTTTCTTTTCTCCACATCAAATTTGAAAGAATTTAAAAAGTGCTCAATATTTTTAAAGAATTCTTGTTTTCCCGTACCAATAATACTAGCATTTGCATCTAAAAAATCCTGAATCGCAACTTCGCCCAATGTATCCGATCCTAGATATGTTTCTAACAATTGTCTAGTAAGTAACTTAAAATCCATCATAACATTAACCCCACATTATAAAAGGCATCATCTCAAATCAGACAATGCCACATTATATTTAATAACTGATTTGGAAAGATATATCATTACTTATATGATATCACAAATCTAGCCTAAGTTATTAATACTATCATCAATATCATCAAGTTTACTAAATATATCTTCTAAAGAACCATCACTATATTCATTTCCACGAATATCATCCAATTTTTCATTCATTGTTTTAAGTTCATCTAAGATTTCATTCAATAAATCTACTACTTCATCCATGATTCATCACTCCTCATATATTTCTTCCATCTTCTTAATACATCTTTTAATGGCTCATCCAAATATACATAAGCCTTTTCTTTCATCTCTTCCGGAATACCATAAGCTGCTTCTGTAATACTTCCTGTAATTGCCGCAATCGTGTCACTATCTCCACCAATCGAAATCGCATTTCTAGAATTATTTTAAAATATATAGTATCATATATACATAAACTAACTTGTGATGGATAAAGCTTGGCTGGCTGTGCCAGTAAGATGTATTTCGAGATGCCAATGCTTGTGGGGTTAGTTTTTTTCTTTTAGCATTCTATAAAATGTTTCAGTTTGACTTGAATCTGTAATTCCAGACACTTGACCATCTCCAGACTCAATGATGATCCATGAATCATCTTCTAATTGTGCAAAATCAAGTGTAAAGAATGGACTATCTAATATTTTATATTTATGAATCAATTCAAATGGTGGATTACAACAAGCATCGCTTTGATTTGAACTCTTCATTAAAATCATCAATTCATTATGATAATAAAAAGCTCGATATTCATTTGTATAACCATCATACTTTTTAAGATCCAAATATTTCTTGATACAAATTCCACCCGTTAATAAATCACCACGATATTGATAAAATTTTTCCATCCAACCATCAAATTCAGCTTGTGTAATAGTTGAATCAAAATATACAGGAAAATCACTTCCCTTTACAGATTTAACGTAATCTTTTACCATAAAACGACCAAATGTACTTTTAATAAACTCAACATCCATTCTTGTATGTAACCTTAACTTTGCAGAATTTGTATAACTAAAAAATAAAAGAAGCATTAGTAGCTGAATTCACCAATGCTTCTGTCAATATATTTTTCATCCATATCAAATTGTTTTAATATCAATTTCTGCTTTGCAGTTAATGCATATTTTCTATCATTAAATTCGACTAATAAATCCAATCGAGAGCTTTTCATTTTACTATAGTCTTTTACCATTTCTGAATTCTTTACAACAACATGATTCACCTTCCTTTCCAAAAATACCGTGAGTAATGATTTTAAGGCATCATTCGCCTCTTTACAATCTTCACCAAAGACATATTTAAAGGCGAAATCATTTAATAAATTTGCACTCCTCATGAGCACCTCTTTTCTAGTAGGCATTTCTGGTAAATTGCAAATGATGTATCTAACTATTCTCCTATATATATAAATATCGCAATGTGGATTTGTATTTTTTTTGTAGCTTGATTACTTAACATGACAACAAATCTTTAGTTAAGTCTTTGAATACCTTTAATATTGATGTTGAAAAGAAGTATCACCACTTTTGTTTCATGAACCAAGAAACTGGTAGGCCCACAATTACATCTTTGCTTTTTTAACTCCATTACCTACATACTCATATACGTAAAAAAATGAAGTTTTTCTAAAAAATTTAACTTTTTTGCATAAAAAAACTAGAATCCATAGACTCTAGCTTTTCTGTTTATTCAAAATATCCGTTAATACCACAAACAAATCTTCAATATCAATCGGTTTTGCGATATGACCATCCATACCAACATCTATCGCTTTTTTCTTGTCTTCCTCAAACGCATTGGCTGTTATTGCCACAATAGGTATGCATGCTTTTGCCTTATCTTGTAAGTTTCTAATTTCACACGTAGCTTTATATCCATCCATTTTAGGCATTTGAATATCCATTAAAATGACATCATATGTACCAACCGGATTTTCTATAACCTTATTCACACACTCAATACCATTCTTTACACGATCTACAAAAAGTCCTGCACGCTCTAATATGGTTTGTGCAATCTCGGCATTTAAATCATTATCCTCAGCCAAAAGAATATGTTTACCATTAAAAATTGTATTATCATCTTCACAATTCTCTTCTTGTTTATCCAAATAATATTTTTCATCCGCCATTTTATATTTCAACGTGACAATAAACGTACTCCCCTTACCAAGAACACTCTTCACATCAATTGTACCATCAAGAAGATCCACATATTTCTTTACAATGGCCATACCAAGACCTGTACCACTAATTTTACTAGATGTCATTCTTTCTCTTGAAAAAGATTCAAAAATCTTCTCCAAATACTCCTGACTCATACCAATACCTGTATCCATAATGCTTGTACGAACAATCATATATCCAGGCTCATCACATGAAAGCTCATCCACATCCACTTCAACAGAACCATTTGAAGGCGTATACTTAAGGGCATTACTTAAAATATTCACAAAAATTTCTTCAACCTTCGTCACATCGGCCATGACATGTTTATGCTCCACATTAAAAGTGTACCTTACATGAATATTCTTTTTCTTCGCCTCATCCTCAAACATCTCAATCAATCTTTGTCTTATATCCTCAATATTCGCATAGTTTTCATCCAATTCCATATGACCACTTTCTATGCGAGCCATATCTAAAACGTTATTAATAATTGATAAAAGAATATTCCCCGCCTTTTGAAGTTTATTTAAATGCTCGAAAACCCTAGGCAAATCATTATCCTTCAACTCATTCTTCATAAGTTCAGAATAGCCTAAAATCGCATTCATAGGCGTACGAATATCATGCGATACATTATGAAGAAACTGTGTCTTAGCTAAGCTTGCATCCTCAGCACTCTTTAATGCAACCTTAGCACTCGCCTCTGCTCGTCTTGCCTTTTGTAAAAGTAGAAGAATTACAATAATAATACTAAAGCCTAGAACAAGAACAACAACCAAATGATCTTTTAAAAAACTGTAAAAAGTCGTTTTATAAGCCGTACTATCATACATCGCAATTGCACTTGTCAACATATCCGAAGGCATAGCCTTTATCGTCTTATTCAATATGGATAATAGTGTTGCCTGCCCATCTTTAACCGCAAAACAAGCCTCCATTGTCTTAGTCAAAGGAATAATTTTAAAATTCTTTTTACCATCAAAACTCAACACCTGACTCGATCCCATGATAAAACAATCTACTTTACCATCATCAACCATATTCGCCCCATCCTCAATCGAATCACAATCCACGAGTTTCCAATGCGGATAGTTATACGCAATATGTTGTTTTAAAGCCACCTTGTTTTTCGGTACAGCTACCACATATGCATCATTCTCATTAAAACCTTCCTTATTTGTAACGGCAATCAAATTATACGTCCAAGCCGTATTCGAAAGTGCATACCCCTTCTTTTCGGCAACATTTGAATTTCGGCTCGCATAATAAATCACATCAATCTCATTATTCTGTAAAGCCTCAATCATTTTGTCATAATCATCAAAAGCCTCTATATCAAATTTTAATGTATGATTCCCTAAACAATCTTTGGCATATGAAATATATTCAGAAAGTGTACCACGGATCTCTCCACTCTTTTTGTCCATTGAAAACACAACAGGATCATTATCTAAAAAACCAATTCGAATACCACCATGCTCTTCTAACCATGACTCCTCATTTCCTGTAAGAAACTGCGTATAATTAAGTGTAGGCTTAACAGATACATTGGTGATTTGTTAATATAACTGACATTAATGATGTCT
>OLON01000889.1_pt1 | contig 18526 bp, 20 predicted proteins | sample 1672691 | NCBI WGS metagenome assembly OLON01 (sample SAMEA3136714, study PRJEB25190) | human gut metagenome | biome: human gut; feature: human-associated habitat; material: faeces | place: Austria | collected 2013
GTTACGTACATCTTCGCGTTTCGTCTTCATAAAAATCGAAATCCTTTCTTTATCGCGGCAGAAGAGGTTCTGTCGCTTTCTTTCCTTAATTAATTATAATGTGATTATTGTGCATTGTCTATAGTCAGATACTGTCCGTTGGATGTGTTCCGCGAGGTGTTTTTTGTGAACAGAGTTCACAGAAAACCCGAGAAATGCAGCGCGAAATCCTGCTTGCATGATTTCTGTGCATCGCGTAGCGGTTGCTGTGAACGAAGTGAACAGTAACCAAATTCCCAGTTTACCACATTTTTCGCAGATTACAAGGTGTTAAAAAAATTTTTTTAAAATTTCTGGTTCTAAATGCGTGCATCCTCTCATAGATTTTATAGACCAACAAGTAAGACAAGTATCCCAGATATAAACGGGATGCCGGGAAAGTCTGCAGAAAAAAGTGAGAAGAGGAAGGAGAACTACATCATGGCAGATAAAATTATTGAAAACAATCAGGTTTCCATCACAGGAAAGATCACAACAGGTTTTTCATTCAGTCACCAGGTTTACGGCGAAGGCTTTTACACAATGGAGCTTCTTGTGAAAAGACTAAGTGACTCTCAGGACCGGATCCCTGTGATGGTATCTGAACGACTGGTAGACGTTACACAGGATTATGTGGGACAGTATGTGGAAATCCACGGACAGTTCCGTTCCTATAACAGACATGAGGAGAAGCATAACCGCCTGGTGCTTTCCGCATTTGCCCGGGAGCTGCGCTTTATTGAGGAAGAAGAGGCGATGACGCCAGTGAACCAGATTTTCCTGGACGGATATATCTGCAAGCCTCCGGTTTACCGCAAAACCCCGCTTGGAAGGGAAATCGCGGACCTCCTTCTTGCTGTAAACCGCCCCTATGGGAAATCAGACTACATACCCTGTATCTGCTGGGGACGAAATGCCCGCTACGCATCTGCCTTTGAGGTAGGCGGACATGTGCTGATCTGGGGCAGAATCCAGAGCCGGGAATACATGAAGCGGATTGGGGAAAACGAGACCCAGAAGCGAACCGCCTACGAGGTCTCCGTAAGCAAGCTGGAATATGTATAAAAACTGGCTCCACCCAGCTGATTTCCAGGCAAAAAGTTACTGTTCACTCCGTGATCAGTAACACGCTTCGCGATGCACAGAAATCATGCATTCGCATGATTTCGCGCTGCAATTCTCGGGTTTTCTGTGAACTTTGTTCACAAAAAACACCTCGCGGAATGTTACCAGTGAACAGTAACGGCAAAAAGACAGTGCATAGCCATGAAAAAAGCATAGCTTGCATTTCTGGCAGTTTTGCGGTAATATAAGCATATTAAAAATGGCGCATTTTGCGCGTAGCTGTAAAGGTACTGAACAGTTACTATTATTTTTAACAACAATAAGAGGAATCAGTATGGAAAAAGAAATGGCAGAGGTTTATTGCGGAAATGGCAGAGGCAAGACCACATTGGCAATTGGTCAGGCACTGCGCGCATCTTCTCAGGGCAAGAGCGTGATCATCATTCAGTTCCTGAAGGGAAATGAACGGCGCGAGCTGGATTTCCTGGAAGAACTGGATCAGCTGGACATCAAGATCTTCCGCTTCGAGAAGATGGAGACCTGCTACGACCAGTTAAATGAGGAAGAGCAGGCAGAAGAGAAACGCAATATTCTGAATGGACTAAATTTTGCCCGCAAGGTAATTGCAACCCAGGAATGCGATTTTCTGGTATTGGACGAGATCCTTGGACTTCTGGATAAGCATATCGCAACTGTGGATATGGTTACCGAGCTTCTGAAGCAGAAGGACGAATCTATGCATATTATTCTCACAGGCAACCGGGTAGACCAAGGTCTCTTGGATTATGTAGACCGTGTGACTACCATTACCACTCTCGAAAGAGATAAAATGCCGCTGGTCTGACCGGGCGTGCAGATTGCGGGAATGATTTTTCAAACACGCTCTAGAGCCTTTTTTAAACATGCTCTAAACTGCTGAAACGATACACAAGGATGAATAGGAGGAAGTAAAATGGCAATTTTCAAAGGCGCAGGCGTTGCAATCGTAACCCCCATGCATGAAGATGGAAAAGTAAATTATGAGAAACTGGAAGAACTTCTGGAATACCAGATTGCCAACAGTACAGATGCGATCATTATCTGCGGTACCACAGGCGAGTCTTCTACCCTGACACATGGAGAGCATCTTCAGACGATCAAATTCGCAATTGACAAGGTAGCCGGAAGAGTTCCTGTAATCGCAGGTACAGGCTCCAATTGTACAGAGACTGCAATTATGATGTCTCAGGAAGCTGCTTCTTACGGAGCTGACGCTCTTCTGATCGTAACTCCATATTACAACAAGGCAAGCCAGAAGGGACTGATCCGTCACTACACAGAGATTGCGAATTCCGTGCCGGATACTCCGATCATTATGTATAACGTACCAAGCCGTACAGGCTGCAATATCCAGCCTGCCACAGCAGTCACACTTGCCAAGAATGTGAAGAACATTGTAGGAATCAAGGCTGCAAGCGGAGATCTTTCCCAGATCGCCAAGATGATGTCCATGGCTGACGGATGCCTTGAGCTTTATTCCGGAAATGATGATCAGGTACTTCCGATCCTTTCTCTTGGCGGACTTGGTGTAATCTCCGTATTATCCAACGTTGCTCCGAAGAACACCCATGACATGGTTATGAAATTTATGGAAGGTGATCTTGCAGGTGCTGCCAAGCTTCAGCTGGATGCTGTTCCGCTGATCAACGCATTGTTCTGCGAGGTAAACCCGATTCCGGTTAAGACTGCCCTGAACCTGATGGGATGGAAGGTCGGACCGACCCGTATGCCTCTTTGCGAGATGGAGACAGAGAATGAGGAGAGACTGAAGAAGGCTCTTACAGATTACGGAATTAAGCTTGCATAAGAGAGGAAGTAATTACAATGGTTAAAATTATTATGCACGGATGCAATGGTCACATGGGACAGGTTATCTCCGAAATCGTTGAGAAGGATCCCAATGCCCAGATCGTAGCAGGAATTGACATTGCAGACCAGGGGAAAAACAGCTATCCGGTATTCACAAATATTGATGAGTGCCAGGTAGAGGCAGATGCTGTCATCGATTTTTCCTCACCCAAGGCTTTTGACAAGCTGATGGATTATTGTGAGAAAAGAAATATGCCGGTTGTTCTTTGCACCACAGGTTTAAGCGAGGAGCAGCTTGCCAGAGTAGAAGAGAGTGCGAAGAAGATCGCAGTTCTCAAATCTGCCAACATGTCCCTTGGAATCAACACTCTTCTGAAGCTGGTTCAGGATGCTGCCAAAGTTCTGGCAACAGCCGGCTTTGACATGGAGATCGTGGAGAAGCATCACAACCTGAAGGTGGATGCCCCAAGCGGAACTGCCCTTGCCCTTGCAGACAGCCTGAATGAGGCAATGGACAATCAGTATCATTATGTATATGACCGCAGCCAGAGAAGAGAGAAGCGCGATGCTAAGGAAATCGGTATTTCTGCAGTGCGCGGCGGCTCTATCGTTGGAGAGCATGAGGTAATTTTTGCCGGCCAGGACGAAGTAATCGAGTTCAAGCATACCGCATATTCCAAGGCAATATTTGGCAAAGGCGCTGTAGAAGCAGCCAAATATCTTGCCGGAAAACCAGCCGGAAGATACGATATGAGCGATGTGATCGCTGGCTAAGATATACAAAAAAAGTAAAAGTCATACAAAAAAATTGTTGAATTTATGGATTTACAGACAGGAATCTGTTTGCTATAATTCCACCATAACAAGTTGCAACGGAGCAAACTACTAAGTGGTTTGCTCCGTTTTTTATTTGCAGAAAGGGCTGCCGTCAGGCGGCCTTTTTGCGTATCATCAGCTGGAAGATAAGATAGTATTTTCTGCGCAGGCTATCTGTACCGGCGAGAGTCAGAGAGGAGAAATCATTATGAGAAAAACAGCAAAAGCAATGGCACTTCTTACAGCAGCATCTATGATCATGACCGCTTTTACTCCGGTATATGCAGAGAGTACAGATGACACTGCAGCAGTAGACTGGGAAAAAGGAGACAACATTAAAGCAATCAAGGAAAAAGGCGTGATCACAGTAGCAACCGGAACTTATGTACCTTTTGAGTACCGTGATGACGACAACAATATTGTAGGGTTTGACATTGACCTGGCTCAGTATATTGCAGATAAGCTGGGGGTGGATATGGAAGTGACAGACATGGAATTCCAGTCCATTGTTCCATCCATCCAGAACGGAGAATATGATTTTTCCATCGCAGCCATGTATAAAACAGATGAGCGCTGCGAGGTCGTGGACATGTCCAAATCCTATTGCGACAGCGGTATGATCCTTGCGGTAAAAGAAGATTCCGAATATGCAGACACCATCAAGAGCCTGGCTGACTGTGATGGCCTGAAGGTAGCAGTAAAGGAAGGTGCAACCTCCTACAATGTGGCACAGAGCTTCCTGGATGAAAACCCGGATGTTTCTTATGAAATCGTTCAGTATAAAGATACCGTTGGATGCGTTTCCGATCTTCTTGCAGGCCGTGTGGATGTTGTAGTCAATGACCTTCTGAATCAGAAGATCCTTTCCCAGGAATATGAGGGAACCAAGATCGTATGTGATCCATTCACACATGCAGAGAATGCAATTGCAGTACAGAAAGGAAAAGATGACCTGCTTGCATTTATCAACGAGTGCATTGACGACTACTATGCAGACGGCACTTACGATGCACTGTGGACAAAATGGATCGATGCTTCCGGAGATGGAGAGGAAGCCGCTTCCGCAGCAGAGGATACTGCAGAATAAGATAAGAACAAGGCAGAAAAACGTGTTACTGTGAGCAGTAACAAAAAAGTAAGAAAGAAAGGATAAACCGGCTATCTTTACTGGTCACAGGGTAAATAGTATGGTAACATTGAAATGGTCACTTGTATTTGACAAAATGTCATCACTGCTTCATGGATGTGCAGTGACGATGGAAATATCGATTCTGACGCTTATATTTGGTACGGTTCTTGGCGTAGTGCTGGCGCTGATGCGCGACAGCCGCGTGAAGATCGTGGCAAGGATCGCACAGCTTTATATCTGGATCTGGAGAGGAACTCCTCTTATGATACAGGCATTCCTGATTTATTTCGGACTGCCCAACCTGGGAGTCACATTCAGCGCCATGACAGCAGGCGTGCTCTCCATGTCATTAAATACAGGCGCATACATTGCGGAAATCGTTCGCTCCGGTATCCATGCTATTGACCCTGGACAAAGAGAAGCAGCCAAGGCTCTGGGAATGCCCTGGCATCTGGAGATGCTCCGGATCGTGGCACCCCAGGCAACCAAGATCTGTATTCTGCCTTTGGTGAACCAGTTTATTGCAACCATTAAGAATACCTCCATTTTATCAGCCATAACACTGACAGAGCTTACCAGGGAGGGAACTCTGATCGCCTACAATTCTTTCCATTATTTTGAGCCGTACATAGCGGTTGCGGTATTGTACCTGATCCTGACAACTATATTTACCCAGCTTGCAGGAGTTCTGGAAAGGAGGATGGCATAAATGGCAGAGGACGTAATCTTAAGCGTAAAAAATATCAGCAAGTGCTTCGGAGATCTGGAAGTACTTAAAGGAATCAGCTTCGACATCCACAAAGGGGAAAAGATCGCAATTCTAGGACCCAGCGGTTCCGGCAAATCCACCATTCTCCGCTGCATCAACCAGCTGGAAACCTATGATTCCGGTGAGATTGATTACATGGGAAAATCAGTGGACTCCGGCCAGGCGCTTCACCAGCTGAGACAGCATATTGGAATGGTGTTCCAGAGATTTAATGTGTTTACCCATATGAGTGTTCTGCAGAATGTGATCGAGGCACCTGTCCATGTGAAAAAGGTTCCAAAGCAGGAGGCAGTCACCCGGGCCAAGGAGCTTCTGAAAATGGTTGGCCTGGAAGGCAGGGAGGATGCCATGGCGAAGAACCTTTCCGGCGGACAGCAGCAGAGGGTTGCAATTGCCAGAGCTATGGCCATGGATCCGGAAGTGATCCTTTTCGATGAGCCTACAAGTGCACTGGATCCGGAACTGGTTGGAGAGGTATTAAACGTCATCCGTAAGGTAGCAGCAGAGGGCGTTTCCATGGTAATTGTAACCCATGAGATGAATTTTGCCCGGGAGGTTGCAGACAGGATTTTGTTTATGGAAGATGGCGTGATCGTGGAGGATGCGTCTCCGGAAGAATTTTTTGAACATCCAAAGAATGAGCGTATTCGTCAGTTTATCAGGAAAGTTGAGGAAAGATAATTCAGGATGGACTACATAATCAAAAACGGCTGGATCGTAAATGGAAAGAATGAAAAGCCTTTTTACGGCGATCTGGCAGTAAAAAATGGTAAAATTGAGGAAGTGGGGGAGCACATTGAAGTCCCCTCTGACTTCTCCGGAAAATGTGTCCTGGATGCGGCCGGTGGGTATGTAACCCCCGGCTTTATTGACATTCACAGGCACGGCGACTGGCAGGCTTTTGGAAATGGTGATGATGAGCTTTTGAACAGGCAGGGGCTTACCACTGTGGTAAATGGAAACTGCGGACTGTCTGTGGCGCCAGTCGGGGAGAAGTTTAGAGAAGAGATTGCAGGTTTTTTGAGCAGCGTTACGGGAGAAGTTCGGCAGGGACAGGCAGACGTTATGTCAACCATGTCATCCTACCTGGCTGCTCTTTCCAAAGAGAAACGCAGCGTCAACACTGGAATGCTTGCCGGAAACGGAACCATTCGTGCCGGAGTAAAGGGCTATGCCCCCGGAAAGCTGTCTGATGAGGAAATGCACCAGGTTTGGAATGCATTGGAGGAATCCCTTGCAGCCGGCGCTCTTGGAGTCAGCCTTGGAGTCGCCTATGCACCGGAATTTGAATATGACAGGGATGGGCTTGCGCAGGCACTGCAGCCGTTGAAAGGAACTGGAATTCCCATTACCACCCATGTGCGCAACGAAGGGGACGGAATCCTTCTGGCTTTGCAGGAGGTGATTTCAGTAGCGGAGGAACTTCAGATTCCGCTGCATGTAAGCCATCTGAAATGCATCGGACAGAAAAACTGGGGCGATACGCCTGTGAAGATCCTGCAGCTGTTTGATCAGGCGGCAGAGCGGGGCGTGAAAGTGGATTTTGATCTGTATCCCTATCTGACAGGTTCCACCCAGCTGGTACATCTGCTTCCTCCGCAGTTTCAGGAGGGCGGCACAGACGCCATCTGTGCGAGACTGGCAGACCCGGCATGCCGGAAGGAAATTACCAAAGTACTGCAGCAGCCCTCGGATATTTTTGAAAACATTGTGGAACTGGCTGGCTTTGAGCGGATTTATGCCAGTACCTTGCATACGCAGCAGTTTGGAAGCTATGCAGGCCAGTCCATTTCGGCTATTGCGAAGCAGCTGGGAAAAGATCCTTATGATACCCTTTACGACATTCTTCTTGCGGAGCGCTGTCAGGTTACCATGCTGGATACCATCGCCTCCGAGGAGGATATGCTTTATTTTCTGAAGGACAGCCGCGCAAACCTGATCTCCGATGCCATATATCCGGCTGGCGGAAAATATCATCCAAGAGTTTACGGCGCTTTTCCGAAGCTTCTAACCGATTATGTAAGAGACCGGAATGTTTTTTCCATAGAAGAAGCCGTGTATAAAATGACAGCAAAACCAGCCGCCGTTCTGGGCCTGAACCGTGGGATACTCCAAAAAGGAATGCCAGCAGATATAAACGTATTTCATCTGGACAAGCTTCAGATTCACGCAGATTTCCAGAACCCGGATCAGTACTGCACCGGATTTGATTACGTACTGGTTGGCGGGGAGATTGCAGTGGAGAAAGATCAGTACCGAAATTCAAAAAGCGGAGTACTCCAGAGACGCTCTGGAAATTGAAAAGGAAGGAAAGCCATGAAACTGACAGAAGAAAGAAAAGAGGAAGTCCTTGCTCTTTGCAAAAAACTGATTTCTATCCGAAGTTATTCCGGCGAGGAAAAGGGCGTTGCAGATGCACTGAAGGATTTCATGAAGGAGAAGAAATTTGACCAGATCACAACTGACAAATACGGAAATGTGATCGGACAGATCAAAGGCACGAAACCTGGCAGAAAAGTTTTGTTTGATGGACATATGGATACGGTTCCGGCAGACAATAAAGAGGTCTGGAGCCATGATCCTTTCGTGCCAGTGGTAGAGGACGGCAAATTATATGGAAGAGGAACCTCTGATATGAAAGGGGCTGTGGCGGCATTTTTCTGCGCAGCAGCATATTTCCTGGAAGACCACGGAAAGAATTTTGCCGGGGAAATCCATACAGCAGGTGTGGTTCACGAGGAATGCTTCGAGGGCGTAGCGGCCAGAAGTATCAGTGAACTGGTGAATCCAGACTATGTTGTGATCGGTGAAGCATCAGGGCTGAACATTAAGACCGGACAGCGGGGAAGGGCAGAAATCCTTCTGGAAACCTTTGGAAAAGCAGCTCATTCCGCAAACCCGGAAAAGGGCGTGAATGCGGTGAAGAAAATGTGCAGGCTGATCAGTGAATTAGACAAGCTTCAACCACCTGTCCATGAGCAGCTTGGAAAAGGAATCATGGAAGTGACGGATATTATTTCTTCCCCATATCCAGGAGCTTCGGTGGTGCCGGAGTACTGCCGTGCCACCCTGGACCGCCGGCTTCTCACCGGTGAGACGAAAGAAAGCGTCCTGGCTCCTGTTAAGGAACTGATTGCAAGGCTGGAAAAAGAAGATCCTCAGTTTTCGGCAAAGGCTTCCTTTTCTGTTGGAAAAGAGAAATGCTATACGGACGCGGAAATTCAGGGTGAGCGCTTTTTCCCGGGCTGGTACTATGATCCAAAAGAAGACTATATTCAGAAAATTCTTGGAAAAGTCCGGGAGGCAGGCTACGATCCGGAACTTACCCAGTATAGCTTTTGCACCAACGGCAGCCACTATGCAGGCGAAAAAGGAATTCCCACCATCGGACTTGGCCCTTCCAGGGAAGACCTGGCTCATACGGTGGATGAGTATGTGGAGCTGACTCAGCTTTTCGGGGGTGTGGAATGTTATTATGCGGTGATGGAGGCTTTGCTGCTGTAAGATGTTTCATGCCTGCCTGAGGTAGATCGGCAGCATATAAATGGAAAATTATGCCAGAATAGTTTTTGCTCATCTGTACATATTAGGAATACAAAGCAGCAGTATTTTCAGCTGAAAATATTCTTAAGAAAAGGAGACAGATGAGATGAAAAAAACAAAACGTATGCTCATAAGTGCTTTGCTGGTATTTACATTATGTATGCTTACCGCCTGCGGCAATAACAACAACGCGGCGGACGAGGTTCCAAACACCGCAAATGACGGTATAGATAACGTAGGAGATGGAGCCGCAGAGGACAACCTGACAGATGACGCGGACAATAATGGAAACGATGATGGAAACAACGGAACAGACGGTAACATGGCTGGCGATACAGCAGTACCGGATGATGCAAACACCGCAAATGACGGCACTGCAGTTCCTGGTAACAATGTAACCGAGAACAACAATTCCGTTTCCGGCGCCATTGGCGAGGGCGTGGAAGACTTAGGAGACGGTGTGGCAGACGGCGTCCGGGACATCGGGGAAGGTGTAGGAAATGCCGTGGAAGATGTTGGTGATGCGGCAGGCAATGCCGCAGACGGAAGATAAGGAGTAAGAGATAGCGCTGGATGAAGCAGATAAAAGCTTTGTTCAGCGCTTTATTTATATGCAGATCAATTAATATTTGCATAAGAATTAGTTGAATGCTATTATTAACAGAAGATTCAAGTAAATAATAGGTTTGACATCCAATGACAAGGAGGAAGATCATGAGATTTCGACCATGTATCGATATACATAACGGAAAAGTAAAGCAGATCATAGGTGGAAGCCTTCGGGATACAGGAAACCAGGCACAGGAGAACTTTGTTTCCCAGCAGGACGGAGCCTTTTATGCATCTTTATATAAAGAAAAAGACCTGAAAGGCGGCCACATCATACTTCTGAACCGCGCAGATTCCGAATACTTTGAAGCAACCAGAAAGCAGGCCTTTCTTGCACTTGGCGCATATCCCGGCGGCCTGCAGCTTGGAGGCGGCGTAACCCCGGACAATGCCGCAGAATACTTAAATGCAGGCGCCAGCCATGTGATCGTCACCTCCTATGTTTTCCGCGACGGTCACATCTCCTGGGAAAACCTGGAGAAAATGGTACAGGCAGTAGGCAAAGAGCACCTGGTCCTGGATCTCAGCTGCCGGAAAAAAGGGAATGCCTACTACGTGGTCACAGACCGCTGGCAGAAATTTACAGAAGAACAGGTAACCTTGGACCTGATGGAAAAACTGGGCGGATACTGCGATGAATTTCTCATCCACGCAGTAGATGTGGAAGGCAAAGCCAAAGGCGTAGAAGTTCCCCTAGCAAAGCTGCTGGGCGAATATAAGGGACATCCAGTAACCTACGCAGGCGGCGTTGGCAGCATGGAAGACATCCAGATTCTGAAGCAGGCGGCCAGGGGAAAAGTGGATGTAACAGTGGGAAGCGCACTGGATCTGTTCGGTGGAACCATACCCTTTACAAATTTGATTGGAGAACTTTAATCCTACAGTTCTGACTATGTCAAACCTGACATAAAATAGAGTGGGAAAATTACAAGTGAGTGAAAATTTCGCTGCTTTTGGAAAAGTATCCGGCAAGTTTGTGAAAAAATTCGTAATTTTTTCAGAAAATGATGTTAATTTCTGAATTAATGTGTTATAATATAGCCATCAAACAGCAAAGGGGATGGAAGCATGAAATTCATTATCAGCGGAAAGAACATCACAGTGACAGACGGGCTTCGTACAGCAGTAGAGGATAAGCTCGGTAAACTGGAAAGGTATTTCACTCCTGACACTGAAGTTGTCGTAACTCTTAGTGTAGAAAAAGAAAGACAGAAAATCGAGGTGACGATCCCGGTTAAGGGCAACATCATCCGTTCCGAGCAGGTCAGCAACGACATGTATGTGTCAATCGACCTTGTTGAGGAAGTAATCGAACGTCAGCTCAGGAAATACAAGAACAAGATTGTTGACAAGCAGCAGGCAGCAGCCAGCTTCCAGAAGGCATACCTGGATAAGGAATATGAGGAGGATGAGGAAGTTAAGATTATCCGTACCAAGAAATTTGATATCAAGCCTATGTATCCGGAAGATGCATGTGTTCAGATGGAGCTTCTTGGACATAATTTCTTCGTATTCTGCAATGCAGAGACCGATCAGGTGAATGTTGTTTACAAACGTAAAGGCAGCACCTATGGATTGATTGAGCCGGAAGATTAAGGACAACAGCTTCCTAAATTGAAAATTAAATAGAGGAAATATGAGAGTCCCGGAGGCTATGCTTCCGGGACTTTTTACTCAAAGCAGCTTGCAGACGGACTTTTTCAAAACTGCTCTGAAGCAGGGAATTACGAAAGCTCTGCCAGCAGCTGCTTCGCAGATACTTTCATAACAGGCAGTTCCTGTCCGCTATAAGTGCTGTAGGCCAGGAATCCGGCGCCGTTTTCCAGGGGAATAGCACGGGTATGAATCTCCGGGTGAAGCACCAGAATATCCCGGAAGCTGCTCGTAATCCCTTCCCCGGTCAGCTTTCCCACGCTTTCCTTCATGGCCCAGATCCGGCAGAAATTAAGATCAGACTTCACAGATGCCTGTTCCTCATCCGTGCAGACCCTTTGCACAAGGAATGGCTTAGCAGGCGTCAGCTTCTGAATATCCAGCCCGATTTCTTCCCTGTGCAGTCCGCAGCCCACAAAGGATCCGCTGTGGCTGAGATTAAAAAAGGGCATATTTTTCCCGGCAAAAAAAGGTTTTCCTGAGGCGGTTTTCTGGAAATCCGGAATTTTTTTCGTTCCGTATTCCTGCCTCATTCCATAAGCCAGAAGAAGCCAGCCCACCGCGGACTGCTTCTGATCTGCAGCCTGCTTAAATCGCAGCACATATTCCCTTCGTTTTGGGGGCAGCAGAGGAAGGCCCCGTTCCAGCTGTTCTTGTGAAAAAATATCAAGTTCCTCGAAAAGATAGATCATTTGTCCAAATTCTCCTGAAAAAATTCATCTGATTTCCATTAGTATACCATATTATTTTCCATAAAACCTTTCAGACATAGTTTGTTCATCAAATATTTATTGTTTTCCTACGGAAAAAGTGCTAAAATAGGCTGGTATGTTAAACAAATTGTATAATATTACAGGAAAAGAAATCCGTCATATTCCACAATATGACATCTAAAAATATAGACAGGAGTTAAGAGCTAAATGAACATGTTTTCAAAAGTTTTCGGAAGCCGCAGTCAGAGAGAGGTTAAACGTATCATGCCTCTCGTTAAGAAAATTGAAGACCTGCGTCCTGAAATGCAGAAATTAACCGACGAAGAACTTCGCGGTAAGACAAGAGAATATAAGAAACGTCTGGAAGAAGGAGCAACCTTGGATGACCTTCTGCCAGAGGCATTTGCTACCGTCCGTGAGGCTGCCAAGCGAGTACTTGGAATGGAGCACTTCGAGGTACAGCTGATCGGTGGTATCGTTCTTCATCAGGGACGTATCGCTGAGATGAAGACTGGTGAAGGTAAGACCCTGGTAGCCACACTTCCATCCTACCTGAATGCGCTGGAAGGCAAGGGCGTTCACGTTGTAACTGTCAATGATTACCTGGCTAAGCGTGATGCTGAGGAGATGGGACAGGTTCACAGATTCCTTGGTCTTACCGTTGGCGTTGTACTGAACGATATGAAGCCGGAAGAGCGCCGTGCAGCATACAACTGCGACATTACTTATGTTACCAATAACGAGCTTGGATTCGATTACCTTCGTGATAACATGGTTATCTACAAGGAGCAGCTGGTACAGCGTGATCTTCACTACTGTATCATCGATGAGGTCGACTCCATCCTGATTGATGAGGCGCGTACCCCTCTGATCATTTCCGGTCAGAGCGGCAAGTCCACCAAGCTGTATGAGGTCTGCGATATTCTTGCACAGCAGCTGGAGCGTGGAGAAGCCAGCCATGAGATGACCAAGATGGCAGCTATCATGGGCGAGGAAGTTATTGAGACCGGAGACTTCGTTGTAAATGAGAAAGACAAGATTGTCAACCTTACTGAGCAGGGTGTGAAGAAGGTTGAGAAATTCTTTAATATTGAGAACCTTGCAGATCCGGAGAACCTTGAGATCCAGCACAACATTATCCTTGCACTTCGTGCCCATAACCTGATGCACCGTGACCAGGATTACGTTGTAAAAGACGACGAGGTTATGATCGTCGATGAGTTTACCGGACGTATTATGCCGGGCCGCCGTTATTCTGACGGACTTCATCAGGCAATCGAGGCGAAGGAGCATGTTAAGGTAAAACGTGAGAGCAAGACTCTTGCAACCATCACCTTCCAGAACTTCTTCAACAAATACGATAAGAAAGGCGGTATGACCGGTACTGCCCTTACCGAGGAGAAGGAGTTCCGTGATATCTACGCAATGGACGTTGTTGAGATTCCGACCAACAAGCCTGTTCAGCGTAAGGATTTAGATGATGCGGTATACATGACCAAGAAGGAGAAATTCAACGCGGTTGTTCAGTCCGTTAAGGAAGCTCATGAGAAACAGCAGCCAGTTCTGGTTGGTACCATCACCATCGAGACTTCCGAGCTTCTCAGCCGTATGCTGAAGAGAGAAGGAATCCAGCACAATGTACTGAATGCCAAGTTCCATGAGCTTGAGGCTGAGATCGTAGCACAGGCTGGTCAGGCAGGTGCCGTTACCATCGCAACCAACATGGCAGGCCGTGGTACAGATATTAAGCTGGATGACGTGGCAAGAGCTGCCGGCGGTCTGAAGATCATCGGTACAGAGCGTCATGAGTCCAGACGTATTGATAACCAGCTCCGTGGACGTTCCGGACGTCAGGGAGATCCGGGAGAATCCCGTTTCTACATTTCCCTTGAGGATGACCTGATGCGTCTGTTCGGTTCCGAGCGTCTGATGAAGGTATTTACTTCCCTTGGAGTTGCAGAGAACGAGCAGATCGAGCACAAGATGCTTTCCAATGCTATTGAGAAGGCACAGGAGAAGATTGAGTTCAACAACTTTGGTATCCGTAAGAATCTTCTTGATTATGACCAGGTAAATAATGAGCAGCGTGAGATCATCTACAAGGAGCGCCGTCAGGTTCTTGATGGAGAGAACATGCGCGATGCCATCTACAAGATGATCACAGATATTGTAGACAATGCAGTGGATATGTGCTTTTCTGATGATGTGGATGCAGAAGAGTGGGATCTGAACGAGTTCAATACCGTTCTTCGCCAGATCATCCCGATCGAGCCTCTTACTCCTGAGAAAGTAAAAGGCAAGAAAAAGAATGAGATGAAGCATCTTATTAAGGAAGAGGCTGTGAAGCTTTATGAAGCCAAGGAGTCTGAGTTCCCGGAGCCGGAGCAGCTGCGTGAGCTTGAGCGTGTCATCCTTCTGAAGAGTATTGACAGCAAGTGGATGGATCACATTGATGATATGGAGATCCTTCGCCAGGGTATCGGCCTGACTGCTTATGGCCAGAGAGATCCGGTTGTTGAGTACAAGATGGCTGCATTTGATATGTTCAACAGCATGATTACTTCCATTCAGGAAGATACAGTCAGAATGCTGTATCATGTTCATGTTGAGCAGAAGATTGAGCGTGAGCAGGTTGCTAAGGTTACCGGAACCAACAAGGACGATTCCAGTGCCCGCAAGCCAGTTCAGCGTAAAGAAATCAAGGTTTACCCGAACGATCCGTGCCCATGCGGAAGCGGCAAGAAATACAAACAGTGCTGCGGCAGAAAAACAGCTAATGTTTAATTTCGTATAAAATAAAGAGCGAATTTCTGGAGAATAGATGTATCTGGAAAGTCGCTCTTTTTATTTATTTAGATTCCCGGACGCGGTTTTACAATGTATATTCACCGCCGTGCGTCGCAGCGTTCCTGAAATGCACGGCTACATGAATATACATTGTAAAGCCGCTGGTTACTGGTAATGAGAATAGGAAAAAAAGCAATTTACTAATTTACTGTAGTTGGCTGGGGGCGGAGCCGAATTGCTTTTTGTAGGCGCGGGAGAAGGTGGTGTAGTCGGAGAAGCCGCTGAGCTGGGCTGCTTTTAAGACGGGGGTTCCCTCGGCAATTTGGGTACGGGCAAGGAGCAGGCGCTTGCTTACGATGTAGTTGTGGATGGTGTAGCCGGTTTCTTCTTTGAATTTGCGCATCATGTGGTACTTGCTGAGATAGTATTTCCGGGCAAGGGTTTCGATGGAGAGGTCTTCGGTCAGATTGTGGTTGATGTAGCGGAGAAGCTCTTCAATCTGGGAGTCGCTGCTGTAGGAGCGGGTGTCGTAGATGTATTGCTTCTCCAGGAAAATGCGGTTTACATAAACCATGAACTGGGTGAAAAGGGCAGTGCCAAGAAGATCACTTCCGAATTTTTCATCCTTCAGGGCGGCCTCCAGTTCGTAGAGCAGCTGCTTTAATTTTTCCTGAGTGCCAGAGTCCAGACGGATCAGATTGAAGCTGCGGTCGATGGCCTTCTGGAAGCAGCGAAGCAGGTCAGTCTGGGCAAGATCGTCCCGGATCCAAAGCACGAAACGCTCATAAGGAACGGAAAAATCAATCTCCGGCTTGTGGATGGCATGCCGGTTCACAAGAAGAATATCCCAGGGCTTCAGATAGTAGGATTTTCCCTCAATGTGGTAAGCAGCTTTTCCTGACAGAAATACGATCACCTTATGAAAATCGTGATAATGATAGACAAATTCTCGTTTCGTCTGGTCTTTGATATGAAAAAGACGAAATTCCTGTTCCAGATTCTCATTATCTGCTTATATAATCAGAGAAAGGTGCGCTTGGTCTGATCCTTGATATGAAAAAGCCGGAATTCCTGATCCAGATATCCGGTTTTTTCTGTAGAAATCTCAGCAGCCGATGCTATGGAAATTTCGGAGGTATCTAATGGTTTGTTTTGCATGCTCTCACTCCTTTTTCTTATTTTATTCCAAAAGCTTTCCTGGCACAACCACAAAATTGCATTTTTTGCAATATAATCCGCAATTTCTCCTATATACATTGGAAAAATAAACGATATACTAGATAGTAGATAAAAACGTGACGGAAATCAAAATTCTGATAAGAAGGGGAATAAAACAATGAGAGACAGCATTATCATGACAAAATATCAGGGCTTTGGAAATGATTATCTGGTGCTTGACGCAAACAAAAACCAGCTGCAGCTTCAGGGCAAAAAAATTGCTCTTCTTTGCCAGCGCGGCTTCGGACTTGGAGCAGACGGTGTTCTGTACGGTCCAGTTGAAATAAATGGAAAAATGGGAATGCGCATTTTCAACTCCGATGGAAGCGAGGCTGCCATCAGCGGAAACGGTGTGTGCATTTTTGCAAAATACCTCATGGACAATGAATATGTGAAAGAGAAAAAATTCGCCATCGAAACCTTATCCGGAACCATCGAAGTAGAATGCCTAAACGCCAGAGCAACGGAATTCCGTGTGAACATGGGCAAGGCATCTTTCCTTTCCAAAGAAATTCCGGTAACAGGAGAAATCCGCGAGGTGATCGACGAGCCGTTCACCTTTAAGGGAAAAGAATACAAGGCAACCTGTCTCACCGTAGGAAATCCGCACTGCATTCTGTTCATGGATCAGGTAACACCTGAGAAAGTGAAAGAACTTGGACCATATGTAGAAAATGCAGAGGAATTCCCGGAAAAAGTAAACTTACAGATCTGCCGCCAGATCGATAAGGGCAACCTGGACATCGAAATCTGGGAGCGCGGCTCCGGTTACACCAAAGCTTCCGGAACAGGAAGCTGCGCAGCAGCCATTGCCGCATACAAAAAAGGCCTCATGGAAAATCGCATCAACGTAAACCAGCCAGGCGGCATGATCCAGATCGACATCAAAGACGACGGAACCATTTTCATGACAGGAACGGTTGGATACATTGCAGATGTAAGTGTAGCAGAGAGCTTTTTCTCTTAAGACAGATTTGAAAAAAGATTTTCTATCAGATATATAAGAACTAAAGTATAGTCCCAAGTTTTTATTCAACACACAGCATCTGGGTTTGGCATATTCCTAAGCTGGTCATTAAGAGCGCGCCGACCAGCGTGGAATATGCCAGGCCCAGATGCGTACGGGACGATTCATTCATGGAATCCTCTTCAGCACTTCGCGTGTCAGCACCCCAATCAGCAGCCCCGTGACAACTCCCGACACCATCAGTGCCGGCGCATAATAATACAGCAGCCCAACCGTATGCGTCGCCGGAATCGCCACCATCAGCTGTCCAATATTATGGGAAACACCTCCAGCCACACTCACGCCCAGATGCCCGAATCCCACCTTATTTTTCACAAAAACCATCACAGCCAGACTAAGAGCTGCCCCCGCCAGACTATACATAATACTGGATCCATTTCCAAACAGAAATCCAACAACAAAAATCCGCACCAGCGAAACCAGCGCCGCCTCTTTCCAGGTATACCGCTCCAGCACAAAAAGCACTGCCAGATTGGCAAGCCCCAGCTTCATCCCCGGAATCCCCGCGAAAAACGGAATCAACGACTCCACATATCCAAAAATAATCGCAATCGCCGCAAACAACCCAAGATAAGCTGTTTTCTTCTGATCCATAATCCTATACTACAGCGTCAAATCCACCATCAGAATCCTGTGGATCTGCATCGCCCTCTCCCTCTCCCTGAATTACTACTTTGTTAGGCAGACATACAATATACCCACCCGCACTTCCAACTGCCGGCTGCTTCATGCAAAGATGATCCGGACAGTTGGCTTCTGTCATCTTCACTTCCCCGTTTTTGATCTCACACACATTGGTATCCCCAATGGCAATCACCTGGTCTTTCCCAAGAGAATAAGTACCGTAAAGCTCCCCATCCACTGTAATCTGGATGGACCCGTATTTCACGTGGGGAAGCACATACACATAAACACAAAGAAGAACCGAAACCGCCAGAAGCGCCCCGATAAATATAAATTCTTTTTTCTTCAAATAAGCTACCTCATTTTTCAAAATTTCGAATACATACCGGTACAGCGAAAGTGAAGCTCCTGCATAGATGCAGTCAGTATGGAATCGTTGCTGTACAAATCCATGATAAAAGAAAAAGTTTCATATTTCAAGTCATAGTAAGGCCTGTTTTTAGAAAATGTTGCAGCAGTCTGTCCTGCACTGCCGCTTTTTATTGTAATTCTGCCTCAAATATGCTATTGTATAGTTTGAAAGTCTGTGTGCCGCCGGGCAAAGGCATGAAGAAACCTTGTATCCAGTGGGCGGCATTGTTGGAGAAATATAAGAAAGAAGGTGAAGCTATGGTTGAATTAGACCAGTTCAAGAGCATTCTTGCAAC
>OLON01000905.1_pt1 | contig 18351 bp, 14 predicted proteins | sample 1672691 | NCBI WGS metagenome assembly OLON01 (sample SAMEA3136714, study PRJEB25190) | human gut metagenome | biome: human gut; feature: human-associated habitat; material: faeces | place: Austria | collected 2013
TACAAGAACTTGTGAGTAGATAGATATTTATATCATCAAAAGCATACTCGTTGAAATAGGAATGAAACATGGAAGTTTATAACTTTTTATAAGTTTTCAGTAACGGTAGAATGATGATAGAATTTCAGTGTGATTATGCAGAAGGCGCCCATCCGAAGATTCTGGAGCGCCTGGTTGAGACAAACATGGATCAAACCCCAGGGTATGGTCTGGATCCTTATTGTGACGAGGCAAGACGTTTGATCCGTAAGGCCTGTGGCCGCGAAGATATTGATGTACAGTTTTTAGTCGGAGGAACACAGACCAATACGACCATTATCTGCACTGCTCTTCGGCCATATCAGGGGGTGCTGACAGCAGCAAGCGGCCATATCAATGTTCATGAATCGGGAGCGATTGAGGCAACAGGACATAAAGTGCTGGCTCTTCCTTGCGATCATGCAGGAAAGATAACAGCTGAACAGATTAAAGCAGCCTATGAAGCACATATGAATGATGGCAGCTCAGAGCATATGGTCCAGCCGGGAATGGTATATATTTCCAATCCTACTGAGAACGGAACGATTTATTATAAGCAGGAACTGGAAGCAATCAGTCATGTCTGCCATGAATGCGGTATGCCATTATTCCTGGATGGTGCCCGCCTCGGTTATGGTCTGATGGCAGCAGATAATGATGTAACATTGGAAGACATTGCGAGATTGTGTGATGTTTTCTATATTGGCGGTACAAAAGTCGGTGCGTTGTTTGGTGAGGCTGTCGTGATAACGAATCCTTCCATTAGTAAAGATTTCCGCTATATGATCAAACAGCGCGGCGGCATGCTGGCAAAAGGACGGCTTCTTGGTATTCAGTTCCAGACGCTTTTTGAGGATGGACTTTACTGGCAGATTTCCAGACATGCCATTGATATGGCTATGAAACTCAAAAAAGCATTCCAGGCGTGCGGTTATGGCTTTTATGTGGAGAATTCAACAAATCAGCAGCTGCCTGTTTTGCCGGATGCTGTTCTTGAAAAATTAGCCGGGAAGTACAGTTATTCTTTCTGGGAGAAAACAGATGAGAGCCATAGTGCCGTGCGATTCTGCACAAGCTGGGCTACAAAGGAAGAAAATGTGGATGCCTTGATTGCAGATCTCAACCAAATCAGATCACAGATGATGTAAAGTTAATGTAAAATCTGCAAAGCACAGATGGTTATGTAATAATTTTGAAATAATTTAGAAATACACTTGAAATAGGCGCCCGAAAATGCTATAATTATGCACAGATGGGTTTTTATATACGATATATCGTGGAGGAACCCTATTATTATTGAGATTGAAACAGCGTTTTGGAAGGAGTATTTCATGAAACACGGTTTAAAGAGATTTACCAGATGTGTTCTGGTTGCTGCGCTCAGCGTTTCACTTGCAGTTCCGACAATGGCGGCAACGAAGGCAGAAGTCCAGAGCCAGATAGAGAATTTGAAGAGCCAGCAGAGCGAACTTGAGTCGCAGCTTGCATCATTGAAGAAGAATAAGTCAGATACAGAGTCCTATATTTCTGAACTGGACAGTAAGATCAAGACATATCTTGCACAGTTAGAGGAAGTATCCGCACAGCTTGAGCAGACAGAGTCTGAGATCAGCATTACGCAGGACAACCTGGCACAGGCCAAGGAAGATGAGAAGACACAGTATACAGCATTGAAGGCACGTATCAAGGCCATGTATGAATCCGGAGACGATGATTATCTCCAGATGCTGCTTGGTTCGGGCGATTTGAAGACAATGTTGAACAATCAGGAGTATATTTCCAAGATCAATGAGTATGACCACAATCTTCTTGTGAGTCTCCAGAATATCAGAGATCAGATTGCAGCATACGAAGCTCAGCTCGAAGAGCAGAAGGAGCTTCAGGAAGCTCAGAAGGAACAGTATGAAGTAGAGAAGGAATCTCTTGAGAAGATCGTTGCACAGAAGGAAGAAGAACTGGTTGCTATCGGTTCCGATATTGATTCTGTCAACTCTGATATTTCTTCTACACAGGAAGAGATTGATGCTGAGAACAGCCTGCTTCAGCAGATTGTTGAACAGGAACGTAAGGCAGCAGAAGAAGCAGCACGCAAGAAGGCTGCAGAGGAAGCAGCCAAGAAGAAAGCGGCAGAAGAAGCTGCTGCTAAGAAGAAGGCAGATGAAGAAGCTGCGAAATACAACAGCTCCAGTTCATCCAGCAGTTCAAGCTCCAGCTCAAGCAGCTCATCCAGCAGTTCGAACTCCAGTAGTTCCAACGATTCATATTATGATGACAGCTCCAGCAGTTCCAGTTCATCCAGTTCAAGTACAGGTATGATCTGGCCTGTGGGCAGTTCATCCATCACTTCTTACTTTGGTTACAGAAGTTCACCGACAGCAGGTGCATCTTCTTACCATAGAGGTCTGGATATCGGTGCTTCAGCAGGTTCATCCATTTGGGCTGCAGCAAGCGGTACTGTTATAACTGCCAGCTACAACAGTGCGATGGGTAATTACATAGTTATCAGCCATGGAAATGGTGTCTGCACTGTTTATGAACATTGCAGTGCTTTATATGTCAGTGTTGGTCAGTCCGTATCACAGGGTGAGACAATCGCAGCCGTAGGTTCTACAGGTATTTCTACCGGTGCACATCTTCATTTTGGTGTGACTGTAGGTGGAGATTATGTGAACCCTCTGTATTATGTAAGTCCATAATTGAATAGTGAATAGAAAAAGGGATTCGAGATTATTCGAATCCCTTTTGTGACTAAAATGCCCCGGGATGATCATAATCCCAGGGCATATTTTTATGTAATAGGAAATTCCGAGGAATTCCCTATTACATAAAAAGGCACTAACGCGCCTGTGATGCGCACTCGCGCGAAGATGCAGATTGTCGCGAGCGACCGCGCTCGGCGCGAGAATGTGCCAAAGCACATTCTTTTTTACTTTATAAGATACTTTCTCTATTCCGGCATCAAATCCATCCGCCGTCCAGCCGGATGATCTGACCGGTCAGGTAACTGTGCTTTTGGGCTAAATCCAGAACAAGTTCAGCCACTTCCTCAGGACGACCGAAACGACCGGAAGGGATTTCCTCGGTTAAAGCAATGCGATCTGCTTCCGATAGGAAAGCGTTCATTTCGGTATCAATGGCTCCGCAGGCAACGGCATTGACCTGAATATTGCTTGGGGCCAGCTCTTTGGCCAGGGCCTGGGTGAAGGCATTGATGCCGCCTTTTGTTGCGGAATAAGCCACTTCACAGGATGCGCCGCAGCAGCCCCATACGGAAGAAATATTGATGATCTTGCCGGAATGTTCATGGACCATACCCGGTACGGCAAGTCGGCAGCTGTTAAAGACGGATGTCAAGTTGGTATTGACAATGCGCTGCCAGTCATCCGGTGACATATCAGTTAATAAACCGATATAAGAGATACCGGCATTGTTGACAAGGACATCAATATGATGAAAACGTGCAATGGTCTCAGAAATCATGGCCTCCAGCTGATGGTAGTCGCCGGTATCGCCGGTGAAAATAAGACAATCGGTGTGATATTGGCTGATGATCAGCTGCTGCAGATCTTCAAGCAGCTGTGTGTTTTGCCGACAGCAGAGGGCAAGCTGATAGCCGGCGGCTGCAAAACGGATGGCGATGGCACGCCCGATCCCTCTTGAGGCACCGGTTATAAAAACGGTTTTGTTCGTTGTCATGATAAAAACTCCAATGCTATTTCAGTGCTTTCTTGAGCACTTCAGATATTTCGTTGATCTTGGTTTCACGTTCACGGTCATCTGCGTGAAGAACACAACATTTTAAATGGGCATCAAGAATTTCGATATTGACCTTTTTCAGGATGGCAATGGTAGCCATAATCTGATTGGAAATGTCGATGCAGTATTTGTCATCATCGATCATCTTGTTCAGACCGTCAATCTGTCCCTTTGCTGTATTGAGCAGCCTTTTAATATTCTGCTGTTCTGCTTTCATGGCGAGCTCCTTTCGTTGGGCACCCTCCAGGGGTGTCTGTATTAATTATTATTCTAGCATTTTTATGAGTATGATTCAATGTCAAGCTGCATGTTTTTTTCAATAAGGGGCATTGACTTTTATTTTTATTAGGTATAGAATAAAAATGACCCCAGGGGGGTGGGGTAACTTGATGGCATGAGACATTTCAGGTTTCATGTGGAATGGTTCGCTTATTTTGGGTAAAACTACTATATTATTTTTAGTAAAATTTGCAGATCTGATCGTTTGCGAATACGAGAGAGAATGGAGGATAGAGATTCATGCAGCAATTTATTGTGACAGGTATGAGCTGTGCAGCCTGCAGTGCCCGTGTGGAGAAAGCTGTCTCGAAGGTGGAGGGGGTTACCTCCTGTTCAGTCAGTCTTTTGACTAATTCCATGGGTGTGGAAGGGACGGCTGATGATCAGGCGATTATTCAGGCAGTGGAAGCGGCCGGTTATGGAGCCTCCGTGAAGGGTGAGGCTGCAGAGCATTCAGGGGCTTCATCGATGGCAGCTGAGGAGGAGATGCTGAAGGATCATGACACACCGGTTCTGAAGCGGAGACTTCTGGCATCTCTGGGATTTTTGATTGTACTGATGTATTTTTCCATGGGACACATGATGTGGGGATGGCCGCTGCCGGCATTTTTTGAGAACAACCATATAGCCATGGGGCTTGTTCAGCTGCTGTTGACAGGGATTGTCATGGTCATCAATCAGAAGTTTTTCATCAGTGGTTTTACAAGTCTTGCGCATCGTGCCCCGAATATGGATACGCTGGTGGCTCTTGGCTCTACGGCGGCTTTTGGATACAGTACGTATGCGTTATTTGCCATGACAGATGCTCAGGTGAAGGGCGATATGGAGATGGTCATGCATTATATGCATGAGTTCTATTTTGAATCTGCAGCCATGATTTTGACACTGATCACAGTGGGCAAGATGCTGGAGGCACGCTCAAAGGGCAAGACAACAGATGCACTTAAAGGGCTGATGAAACTGGCTTCGAAGACAGCGGTTGTGGAACGGAATGGTCAGGAAGTTACTGTTCCGATTGAACAGGTGAAGAAAGGAGATATATTCCTTGTACGTCCGGGAGAGAATGTGCCGGTGGATGGTGTGATCCTGGAAGGAACCAGTGCTTTGAATGAGGCGGCTTTGACAGGTGAAAGCATTCCTGTGGACAAGAAGCCGGGGGATGTCGTATCGGCTGCAACCTTGAATCAGTCAGGATTTATCCGCTGTGAGGCCACCCGTGTCGGTGAAGATACCACATTATCCCAGATTATCCAGATGGTCAGTGATGCAGCGGCGACAAAGGCACCGATTGCCAAGATTGCAGATAAGGTTTCAGGTGTTTTTGTACCGGCGGTGATCACCATTGCAGTTATTACGATGATCGTGTGGCTACTGGCAGGAGAAAGTGTTGGTTTTGCTTTGGCGAGAGGCATTTCGGTACTGGTTATCAGCTGTCCGTGTGCCCTTGGTCTTGCCACACCGGTGGCGATTATGGTGGGCAATGGTATGGGTGCCAAGAATGGTATCCTCTTTAAGACAGCTGTTTCACTGGAAGAGACAGGCAAGGTTCAAATTGTTGCCCTGGATAAGACAGGCACCATCACCAACGGTGAACCGGTAGTTACAGATATGGTTCCTGCGGAGGGTGTGACAGAAGAATCATTGCTAGCGTTGGCAGCCAGCCTTGAGAAACGCAGTGAACATCCGTTGGCAAAGGCAATTTTGAAATATGTCGGAGAACAGCAGCTGATTGTAGAAGACGTTTCTGAGTTTGAAGCACTTCCGGGCAATGGACTGACAGCTGTCAGAAATGGTGTCAAATTGGCCGGCGGCAATTATGCATTTATCAGAACCCAGACGGAAGTGTCAGAGGATTTGCTGAAACAGTCAGAGGCATTGGCGGAACAGGGGAAGACACCGATGTTTTTCTCAGAGAATGGCAGATTGGCCGGTATTATTGCCGTTGCAGATACCATGAAGGAAGACAGCAGACAGGCTGTCAGTGAACTTCGGAATATGGGCATCCGGGTTGTGATGCTGACCGGTGACAATGAGAGAACAGCCAGAGCCATCGGTGCACAGGCCGGTGTGGATGATGTGATTGCCGGTGTGCTTCCGGATGGTAAAGAGAGTGTGATCCGAAAGTTGCAGCAATATGGCAAGGTAGCGATGGTGGGGGATGGTATCAACGATGCGCCTGCACTGACAAGAGCTGATATGGGTATCGCCATCGGTGCCGGTACGGATGTGGCCATTGATGCTGCTGATGTGGTGCTGATGAAGAGCCGGCTCAGTGATGTGGCAGCCGCTGTTCGTCTGAGCCGTGCAACCTTAAGAAATATTCATGAGAATCTTTTCTGGGCATTTTTCTACAACGTGATCGGTATTCCGCTGGCAGCAGGTGTGTGGATCCCGATTTTCGGATGGACATTAAACCCGATGTTCGGTGCGGCGGCCATGAGCCTGTCCAGCTTCTGTGTTGTCACCAATGCACTGCGCTTGAACCTTTTTAACATGCATGATGCAAAAAAGGACAAAAAGTTGAAAAATCCTGCTATAATAAAAGAACTGGTGGATAACAATAAAACCAATCATAATCAAGAAAATAAGGAGATAGGAACAATGAAGAAAACAATGAAAATCGAAGGTATGATGTGTGGTCACTGTGAAGCAACTGTCAAGAAAGCACTGGAAGGCCTTGATGGCGTGACATCTGCGGAAGTCAGCCATGAAGCAGGTACAGCAGTCGTAGAACTCTCAGCAGACGTAGCAGATGACGTTCTGAAGAAAACAGTCGAAGATAAAGACTACAAAGTAACAGCCATTAACTAGTCCAACATTTAAAGTCATCCAACTGAGGTTCCAATGAAAATTCATCACAGGCTCGTTTATATTGACAGGGGTTTGTGTGAAAAGGTTCATTTGGAACCTCATTTTGACATTCACCATATTTATCTCAAAATAATTACGAATTATGTAATATTTGTGAAATAATATTGCAATATTTATGATTTTCTGGTATAGTGTACAGGAACTGTTCTTTGAAAAGCAATTGTGATTATAGACAAAAAACAATAGTAAAATTGGTGATTTTCATGGTTCACTCCTTTAAATCGTAATATTGTTGTAATTCAATGAGAAAAAAGCATAGGTTTCAAAGAAAAATATATGAAAAATATATAAAAAACACTTTATTTTTTGGTTGATGTGCTTTATTATAATAATAAGAGTATATGACAATAGATTACGGGAAGGTAGGGAGAATTGCATTATGATTTCAAATCAGATTTTACAGAATACGATTGAAGGGCTGAAAGCAATTACCAGAATAGATTTATGCGTGATGGATATTGAAGGAAAGGTACTTGCTTCTACATTTTCCAATGCTGAGGATTATGAAAAGTTTGTGTTGGAATTTGTCAATTCACCGGCAGACAGTCAGGTTTTGCAAGGGTTTCAGTTTTTCAAGGTTTTTGATGAGCATCAGCTGGAGTTTATTATTCTGGCAAGAGGAGACAGTGATGATGTCTATATGATCGGCAAGGTGGCGTCTTTCCAGATCCAGAATCTGCTGGTGGCCTACAAGGAACGTTTCGACAAGGACAACTTTATCAAGAATCTGCTGCTTGATAATCTGCTTCTTGTTGATATTTATAATCGTTCCAAGAAACTGCATATTGATACGGATGTACGAAGAATTGTACTGCTTATTGAAGTGAACAATGAGCGGGATATGAACAGCCTTGAGACAGTCCGTTCTATTTATACCGGACGTCCGAAGGATTTCATCACAGCTGTTGATGAGAAGAATGTCATCGTTGTGAGAGAAGTTAAGGATAATGAGACTTATGATGATCTCTGCAAGGCATCGAAGGTGATTTATGAGATGCTCTGCGGGGAGAATCTTCCAAAGGCAAGAATCGCCCTTGGTACAATCGTGCAGGAGATCAAGGATGTATCAAGATCCTACAAGGAAGCCAGAATGGCACTGGATGTAGGTAAGATTTTCTATAATGAACGTAATGTAGTTGCTTACAGCAATCTGGGTATCGGCCGTCTGATCTATCAGCTTCCGATTCCACTGTGTAAGATGTTTATCAAAGAAATTTTCGACAGCAAATCACCGGAAGATTTCGATGAAGAAACGCTGATGACGATCAATAAGTTTTTCGAGAACAGCCTGAATGTTTCTGAGACATCCAGACAGCTGTACATTCACAGAAATACACTGGTATATCGTCTGGATAAACTTCAGAAGAGCACAGGCCTTGACCTGCGTGTTTTTGAGGACGCCATCACATTCAAGATTGCACTGATGGTTGTCAAGTATATGAATTATATGGAAACTTTTGATTACTAAAAGATTCCTTCTTGAAGGAGGGGAAGCAATTGATAGCCTTAGATCAGGTGACAAAGACCTATCCGGGAGATGTGAAAGCCTTAAAGGGCATCAGTCTTCAGATTAAGAAAGGCGAATTTGTTTTTGTCGTGGGCCAGAGTGGTTCCGGTAAGACAACATTATTTAAGTTACTTTTAAAAGAAATGGAGCCAACATCCGGCACCATTTATATCAATAACAAGAATCTTGGACGACTCCGTAGGAGAAGAGTACCGAAGTTGCGCCGAGGGATTGGTGTCGTATTCCAGGACTTCCGTCTTTTGAAAGACAGGAATGTCTATGAGAATATTGCGTTTGCCCAGCAGGTTGTAGGTGCCCCGAATCGTCTGATCAAGAAGAACGTTATGGCCATGCTGAAGCTGGTGGGCCTTCCGGATAAAGCCAAGTCTTATCCGAACGAATTGTCCGGCGGTGAGCAGCAGAGAGTCGCTCTGGCAAGAGCGCTTGTGAACAATCCGCCGTTACTTTTGGCAGATGAGCCGACAGGTAATCTGGACCCGAAGAATTCATGGGAAATCATGAAACTGCTTGAGGCCATCAACATGCGTGGTACAACCGTTGTTGTTGTTACACACAACAAAGAAATCGTTGAGAAGATGCAGAAACGTGTTATCACGATGAGTGAAGGCGTGATCATCAGTGACGAGAGAAAAGGCGGGTATATCTATGAGTAGTTTTTTATATGGCATCAAACAGGGTATTAAAAATGTATTCAGAAACCGTCTGTTCTCACTGGCATCTATTGGTACGATTACAGCCTGTCTGTTTATTTTCGGTATTTTCTACTGTATGGTGATGAACTTTCAGCATATTTTTTCCGAAGTAGAGACAACAGTCGGTGTGACGGTCTTTTTCAATGAAGGTGTTGAGGAGAATCAGATTCTTGATATTAAGTCTCAGATCGAACAGCGTGAAGAAGTGGACAATGTTCACTATACATCACCAGAGGAAGCCTGGGAAGAGTACAAAGAGAAGGCCTTCCCGGACACAGACCAGAACATTCTGACAAATCTGGACAATGATAACCCGCTGGCTTCTTCAGCCAGTCTGGAAGTTTATTTGAAGGATGCTGCCAAGCAGCAGGAACTTGTGGATTATATTCAGGGTATTGATGGTGTACGTTCTGTGAATGCATCCAAGAGCGTGGCTGACAGCTTTGCAAGTTTTGGACGTCTGCTCAGTTATGTTTCACTGGCTATTATCATCATCCTTGTGGGTGTTGCTGTCTTCCTGATCAGTAATACGGTTATGATCGGTATCACTGTCAGACATGAAGAGATTGCGATTATGAAATATCTGGGTGCAACAGACTTTTTCGTTAGAGCACCATTCCTGATTGAAGGTATGCTCATTGGTCTGATCGGTTCACTGATTCCGGTGTGTGCGCTGAAAGTATTATATGAGAAGGTTATCTCATTTATGACAACAGAATTCACGAGTCTCAGCAGATTTATGACGTTTTTGCCCGCAGGCGAGATCTTCAAGGTCCTGATCCCGATTTCATTGATCATCGGTCTTGGCATTGGTTTCATTGGAAGTTATCTGACATTGATCAAGCATATCCGTGTCTGATATCCGGTACGACAATTGAATCATTGCGGCAGCAGTGAAGATGTTGAATCACTTACTGCGAATTGCGAACAATTTGTGAACTTTAAGAAAGCTGGCTTCAGACAATTGTCTGAGCCAGCTCTTTGTGTTACTATAGAATAAAATTCAGCAATTTTTAAACGGATGATTGCAGACTGTGATTATTTATATTCCTGGATCAATGGCAGTTGGCAATTGTCTGTTTTCAGAAGGAGACAGACTATGGAGAACAGAAATGACAGAAAGAGCTATTATAAAGGCCTTTTGACAGGTGTGATCCTGTGTGTGCTGATCATAGGCGTGCTGGCGTTATCCGGGTGTTTTTTGAAAGATTATGCACCGTCATCAACAGGTCAGACCACAGGAACAGGAAATGCTGTGGAGGCATCGGATGTGTCTTCATCCAGTGGTGATGTGACGGATATTTCGGGGCGGTATAAGGAAGTTGAGAAGAAACTGAACAAGCTGCACGGTGTGCTTGACCAGTATTATCTGGATGTTTCAGATGATTCGGATATCACCCAGGATGATATGGTGGAAGGTATTTACAAAGGCTATGTGGATGCACTGAATGAGCCATATACCGTTTATTATACCAAGGAGGAGTATGATCAGCTGCAGGAGTCCACATCAGGCAAATATTCCGGTATTGGTGTGGTTGTCAGCCAGAATAAGGAGACAGGCGTCATTACCGTTGTGCGTCCTTTTGAGGGTTCACCGGGAGCGGAAGCCGGTATTCTCAAGGATGATATTTTGTATAAAGTGGCGGACAAGGAAGTGACAGGTGTTGATGTGACGGAGGTTGTCACATGGATTAAAGGTGAAGAGGGTTCAACTGTCAGTATCGAAGTTTACAGACCATCTGAAGATAAATATTTGACATTTGAGGTAGAGCGCAAGACCATTGAGATTCCGATGGTGACATCCAAGATGCTGGACAACAATATCGGTTATGTGGCTGTCTATGAATTTGAAGAGACAACGTCAGAGCAGTTTAATCAGGCCATAGATGCGCTGACAGCTCAGGGAATGAAGGGGCTGATCATTGATCTGCGTGATAATCCGGGCGGCCTGGTGAACTCTGCAACGGCTATTCTTGACAGAATTCTGTCAAAGGATCAGTTGCTTGTGTATACTGTTGACAAGAATGGTAAGAAACAGGAAGAATACACAGAGGATGATGAGACCATTAACGTGCCAATCAGTGTTTTGATCAACGGCAATAGTGCCAGTGCCTCAGAGATTGTCAGCGGCTGTCTGCAGGATTACGGCAAAGCGAAGCTGGTAGGTACCACATCCTTTGGCAAAGGCATTGTTCAGTATGTGCTGCCATTGGGAGATGGTTCCGCCATCAAGCTGACAAGTGCCAAGTACTATACGCCAAATGGACGCAATATCCATGGAACAGGTATTGATCCGGATGTAGAAGTGGAATTGAATTCCGACAGCGAGACAGATACACAGCTTGAGAAAGCCCAGGAGATTGTGCTGCAGGAGATTCAGGCAGAATAAGAAATAAGAAGAATTTTCGTGTAAGCAAAAGGGATTGAAGAGAAATCGATACACAGATTTTTCTTCAATCCCTTTTTGCAATCTAGAAGAACAGTGATGAGCACTCTTTGATAATAAAGATGATTGCCAGAATATACAGGAGAAGATTCAGTTTCTTCTCTTTGGCTTTGCCTGTAACCAGATTCAGAACAACATAGGCAATGATGCCGAGTGCAATACCTTCTGAAATACTGTAGAAGAAAGGCATGGCAATGATGCAGATGTAGCATGGAATGGCTTCAGACATATCCGCAAAATCAATATTGGTAATATTGCTCAGCATATAAAGACCCACAATAATCAGTGCCGGTGCTGTTGCAAATGAAGGAATTGCCAGGAAAATCGGTGACAGAAACAATGACAGGCCGAACAAAATACCTGTTGTCAGGGCTGTCAGACCAGTACGTCCGCCTTCTGTGACGCCGGAAGCACTTTCGACGAAAGTTGTTGCTGTGGATGTACCGAGAGCGGCACCGGCTGTTGTTGCAATGGCGTCCGCAAGGAGCGCACCTTTGATACGTGGCAGCTTGCCGTTCTCATCAAGCATACCGGCCTTGGATGAAACACCTACCAGGGTGCCAATCGTATCAAATAAATCGACAAATAAAAAGGCAAATAAAATAACGACAAAATCAGCACTGACAATACCGTGGAAATCCAGCTTGAAAAGGATTGGTGACAGGGACGGAATGGAAAGTCCATTGCTGAAATCCGGGAGCAGATTGTAGAACCCGAGTTCAGGATTTGGAACATAAATGCCTGCAAACTGACAGATAATGCCAAGAATCCATGTGATCAGAATGCCCCACAGAATATTGCCTTTGACATTCTTAATAACAAGGATACCTGTCACCAGGATACCTATAAGCGCCAGAGCAACAGTAATCCCGACATCATTAAATGAAGCATTGACACCGTTCAGCTCATTGTATTTCTCAACAGAGAAAAGCTGAACCAATGTGGAACCGCCGATAACGATCTTGGCGTTTTGAAGACCGACAAATGCAATAAAAAGACCGATGCCGACACTGACGGCGGACTTCAGATTCTTTGGAATCGCATTGAAAATTGCTTCACGTACATTAGTCAGGGATAAAAGGATGAAAATAATACCTTCGGCGAATACAGCTGTTAAGGCAAATTCCCAGCTGTAACCCATGCCAAGGACAACGGTGTAGGCGAAATAGGCGTTCAGTCCCATGCCCGGTGCCAGAGCAAATGGATAATTGGCAAGAAAAGCCATCAGCAGTGTACCGATAAAGGAAATCAGTGCAGTGGCAGTGAATAAAGCGCCCTGGTCCATTCCGGTTGCAGAAAGAATAGATGGATTGACGGCCAGAATATATGCCATGGTCATGAATGTTGTAATACCGGCCAGAATTTCAGTTTTGACGTCTGTGTGATTTTCAGACAGCTTAAAAAGTTTTTCTAACATGATGAAGCTCCTTTCGTGGTTATTTAATAGACATTGTTGGTAAAGAGCAATTCTTTTATTATATCATATCATGGAAAAATATGGAAACCAATTGCTTTTTTGCAAAAGCGGAGAGAATATGGGATTGCAAAAATATAAAACTGGTTGAGTACATACCCTGTTGTGCGTTAAAAGCAGAAATCTGGTTAAGAACAGAGATTCTTGGAGGATTTGTTTCGAGAAGAAAAGAACAAATATTCGAAAACATATGTACTTTTAAAAACATAAATGGTATAATAGGCGTAAAGCATCAAAAGTGCGGAAAGATATCTTTAATGAATGAAGAAAAATGATGAGAGCGGATATAATAAGAGCGAAACAATGAGATGGGAGAATAAGGATGGACCATTTTGAGTTACACAGTGAATATGCCCCGACCGGCGATCAGCCTCAGGCTATAGAGAAGCTGGTGCAGGGGTTCAAGGAAGGCAATCAGTTTGAGACATTATTGGGTGTTACCGGTTCGGGTAAGACTTTTACCATGGCCAATGTGATTCAGCAGCTGAATAAACCGACGCTGATTCTGGCGCACAATAAGACGCTGGCGGCACAGCTTTATGGTGAGATGAAGGAGTTTTTTCCGAATAACGCAGTGGAATATTTTGTCTCCTATTATGATTATTATCAGCCGGAAGCCTATGTACCCTCTTCAGATACGTATATAGAGAAGGATTCTGCGATTAACGATGAGATTGATAAGCTGCGCCATTCTGCAACGGCAGCATTATCTGAGCGCAGCGACGTGATCATTGTTTCTTCGGTTTCATGTATTTATGGTCTGGGCAGTCCGATTGACTATCAGGAGATGGTGATTTCTCTGCGCCCGGGTATGTTGAAAGACAGGGATGAAGTGATCCGAAAGCTGATTGACATTCAGTATGTGCGCAATGACATGGATTTTAAGCGTGGTACCTTCAGAGTGCGTGGTGATGTGGTGGAGATTTTTCCGGCTAATGCAACAGATACAGCGGTTAGAGTAGAATTTTTTGGAGATGAGATTGACAGAATTACGGAATTTGATGCATTGACGGGTAATGTGAAGGCCAGACTGGAGCATGTGGCTATTTTCCCGGCATCACATTATGTCGTTGCACCGGAGAAGATGGAGAAGGCCATATGTGCGATTGAAGAAGAATTGAAAGAGCGTGTGGAATGGTTTAAGCGTGAAGACAAGCTTCTGGAGGCACAGCGTATTGCAGAGAGAACGAAGTTTGATATAGAGATGATGCGTGAAACGGGTTTTTGTTCCGGAATAGAGAATTATTCCAGACATTTGTCGGGATTGAAGCCGGGAGAGCCGCCGCATACACTGTTGGATTATTTTCCGGATGATTTTCTGATGATCGTAGATGAGTCGCATATTACGATTCCGCAGGTGCGGGGCATGTATGCTGGTGACCAGTCACGAAAGACAACATTGGTAGATTATGGTTTCAGACTGCCATCTGCCAAAGATAACCGACCGTTGAATTTTGATGAGTTTGAGTCGCATATCAGCCAGATGCTTTTTGTATCTGCAACTCCGAATGTTTATGAGGGTGAGCATGAACTGTTAAGGGCTGAGCAGGTGATTCGACCAACCGGATTGCTGGATCCTGAGATTAGTGTACGCCCTGTGGAGGGGCAGATTGATGATCTGATTTCCGAGGTCAATAAAGAGATTGAGCATGGCCATAAGGTGTTGATCACCACATTAACAAAGCGAATGGCAGAGGATTTGACGGATTATATGAAAGAACTGGGCATCCGTGTCCGGTATCTGCATTCGGATATTGATACGTTGGAGCGGTCAGAAATTGTGAGAAATCTTCGATTGAATGTATTTGATGTACTTGTGGGGATTAATCTTTTGCGAGAAGGTCTGGATATTCCGGAGATTACGCTGGTGGCGATTCTTGATGCAGATAAGGAAGGATTTCTGCGTTCCGAGACATCACTTATTCAGACCATAGGCCGTGCAGCCCGTAATACAGAGGGGCATGTGATCATGTATGCGGATAGGATTACAGATTCCATGAATAAGGCCATTACCGAGACAAATCGAAGGCGTGCCATTCAGCAGGCTTATAATGAGGCCCATGGCATTACACCGAAGACCATACAGAAGGCTGTCAGAGATTTGATCAGCATTTCTGAGGCGGCAGACAAGTCAGAAGAAAGCTTTATTAAAGATGCAGAATCCATGAGTTATAAGGAACTGAACACGACCATTCGCAAGCTGACGAAACAGATGCATTCTGCTGCGGCGGAGCTTGACTTTGAGAAGGCGGCTATGCTGAGAGATAAGATTATGGAACTGAAGAAAATGCTTCATGAAATAGAAGAAGATTGAGAAAGGAAACGACAATGTCAGAATTGACACAGAAGGATTATATAGATATAAAGGGTGCCAGAGAACATAACTTAAAAGGCATTGATGTGAAGATACCGCGCAATAAGATGGTGGTATTGACGGGGCTCAGTGGTTCTGGTAAGTCTTCATTGGCCTTTGATACGATTTATGCGGAAGGACAGCGAAGGTATATGGAGTCGTTGTCTTCCTATGCGAGACAGTTCCTTGGGCAGATGGAGAAGCCAAACGTGGAGAGTATTTCAGGACTTTCCCCTGCTATTTCCATTGATCAGAAGTCTACCAACCGCAATCCGCGTTCAACGGTGGGAACAGTGACAGAGATTTATGATTATTATCGATTGTTATATGCCAGAATCGGTACGCCTCATTGTCCGAAATGCGGCAAGGAGATTAAAAAACAAACGGTTGATCAGATGGTGGATGCTGTTATGGCATTACCTGAGAGGACGAAGATCCAGCTGTTGGCACCGGTTGTCCGGGGCCGAAAAGGCGAGCATGTGAAGATTTTTGATCAGGCAAGGAAGAGTGGGTATGTGCGTGTGATGGTGGATGGCCATCAGTATGAATTGTCGGAAGAGATTAAGCTTGAGAAGAATAAGAAGCACAATATTTCCATTGTTGTAGACCGACTGATGGTGCGGGAAGGTATCGAAAAGCGTTTGACAGATTCTCTCGAGACAACGCTGAAATTGGCCGAGGGACTGGCAGTTGTGGATTTGCCGGATCAGGAAGAATCTATGACTTTCAGTCAGAGCTTTTCCTGCCCGGACTGTGGGATCAGTTTTGAGGAGATTGAACCGAGAAGCTTTTCATTTAATAATCCTTTTGGTGCATGTCCGGTGTGTCATGGTCTGGGGTATAAGATGGAATTTTCACCGGAATTGATGATTCCGGATACGTCATTGAGCATTTCCCAGGGAGCGATTGCGGTGATGGGATGGCAGTCTGCGGCAGATGCGTCCAGTTTTACTCACGCCATTCTTGTGGCTTTGGCGGAGGCTTATCATTTTGATCTGGATACACCCTTCAGGGATTATCCACAGGAGATTCAAGATGTGATTCTTCATGGTACCGGTGGACGGGAAGTACGTGTTCATTATCGCGGTCAGCGCGGTGAAGGAGTTTATGATGTGGCATTCGAAGGCTTGATTAAGAATGTGGAGCGACGATACAGAGAAACCGGTTCAGAGCTGACGAAGCAGGAGTATGAGAATTTCATGACTATTACCCCGTGTAAAGAGTGCGGCGGCAGACGTTTGAAGAAAGAATCGCTGGCCGTGACGATCGGCGGCAAGAATATCAGTGAGTTGACAGAGATGTCCATTACCGATCTGAATGCCTTTATGGACCGGTTGGAATTGACGAAACAGCAGCATTTGATCGGTGATCAGGTCATCAAGGAAATCAGGGCAAGGCTTGGTTTTTTGATTGATGTTGGTCTGGATTATCTGATGCTTTCAAGAGCAACAGCGACACTGTCCGGTGGTGAAGCACAGCGTATTCGACTGGCAACACAGATAGGATCCGGGCTTGTTGGAGTGGCTTACATTCTGGATGAACCAAGTATCGGACTGCATCAGAGAGACAATGACAAGCTGCTGAAGACCCTGAAGAATCTGAGAGATTTGGGCAATACGCTGATCGTCGTTGAGCATGATGAGGATACGATGTTGGAAGCGGACTGGATTGTGGATATCGGTCCGGGAGCCGGTGAGCATGGCGGCTATCTTGTTGCAGAAGGTACAGCACAGGATATTATGAAATGCGAGAAGTCTGTGACGGGCGCTTATTTAAGCGGCCGCATTCGAATTCCGGTGCCATCGCAGAGACGACAGCCAACTGGATTTTTGCATATTATCGGTGCAGCAGAGAATAATCTGAAGCATATTAATGTAGATATTCCATTGGGAGTGATGACTTGTGTGACAGGTGTATCCGGTTCGGGCAAGAGTTCCATAGTGAATGAAATCCTTTACAAGCGTCTGGCGAGAGATCTGAATCATGCGCGAACCATTCATCCGGGCAAGCATGATGATATTATGGGGATGGAGCAGCTGGACAAGGTGATCAATATTGATCAGTCCCCGATTGGACGTACACCGCGTTCTAATCCGGCAACTTATACCGGCGTGTTTGACTTGATCCGTGATTTATTTGCATCATCTGTAGATGCCAAAGAGCGAGGTTACAAGAAAGGACGTTTCAGTTTTAACGTGAAGGGTGGAAGGTGTGAAGCCTGTGCCGGTGACGGTATTATCAAGATTGAGATGCATTTCCTGGCAGATATTTATGTACCGTGCGAGGTTTGCCATGGCAAGCGTTACAATAGAGAAACACTGGAAGTGAAATACAAAGGCAAGAATATTTATGAAGTGTTGGATATGACGGTTGAAGAAGCTGTGAAGTTCTTTGAAAATGTACCGTCTATTCGAAGAAAACTGGAAACGCTGAATGACGTGGGACTTTCCTATATCAAACTGGGCCAGCCATCCACCACATTATCCGGCGGTGAGGCACAGCGCATCAAACTGGCAACAGAGCTCAGCAAGCGCAGCACAGGACGTACTATTTACATTCTGGATGAGCCGACAACCGGTCTTCATTTTGCCGATGTTCACAAACTGACAGAAATCCTCAGAAGACTGGCTGAAGGCGGTAACACCGTCGTTGTCATTGAGCACAATCTGGATGTCATCAAGACAGCAGATTATATTATAGATGTTGGTCCTGAGGGCGGTGCAAGAGGCGGAACAATCGTTGCCTGCGGTACACCGGAAGAAATCGCTGAGAATCCGAACTCCTATACAGGTATTTACATCAGGAAATTCCTAGAAAGAGATAAGTAAAAATCTTCGATTTTCTAGGAGCAGTCGTGTAGTACTGGGAATTTCTATAAATTTAACAAAAGTTAGCAAGAATTCTCCTTCCTCTACAGGTGGGAGATGAATTGCA
>OLON01000913.1_pt1 | contig 18193 bp, 17 predicted proteins | sample 1672691 | NCBI WGS metagenome assembly OLON01 (sample SAMEA3136714, study PRJEB25190) | human gut metagenome | biome: human gut; feature: human-associated habitat; material: faeces | place: Austria | collected 2013
ATTTTTATGAGCTTCTTGACAGAGATAAGAGACATCTTTATTTCATGCAGTTTCGTGTCGTAAAAATAAAAACTGCAGAAAATACATATGAGTATCTCATCACAAATCTGCCCCACAGCTTTACTATGGACGACATCAAGGAATGCTATCACTGGCATATGGGGCATTGAAATTTCTTTCCGTTATCTTAAGCATGCAAATGGGCTTTTGTACTTCCACAGTAAAAAAACCGAATTCCTAAAACAGGAAATCTATGCAAATCTGACACTCTATAATTTCGGAATCTTCATTGCTAACGAAGCAGCTGAAGAAAACAAGAAAAAAGAACGGAAGAATGATAACAAATATCTTTACGAAATCGACATTTCTTCTGCTCTGAAAACAGCAAGAAAGTTCTTTATTCGCAGGGATTCCGATAAACCTATTGATATCATTAAGTTAATGTTGAAATACGTCCATGCTGTAAAAGAAAAATTCCGACAATTTGACCGGCCCCTCCGTGGAATCAGTGCGATTCATTTCGGATATCGATAGCCTTAGGCTCTACCACTGAAGATTGTCATTTTTGACAGACGAACAGCATCTGTCTTATCAGCATGCCCTTTTTTCTGAATCTGTATTTCCAATCACATTTCCTCTTGCACATGTTTCAATGCAAATTCGAACAAAACCTCGAACACCTAGCTTAACGGCATTGCCTTATATTCCTAACACATATTTAGCATGCAACACTTTTTGATATAACTCATTATCTTCATTCTCAAAAATAGCCTTGCATATTTCTTCTGCTTTGATTATACACTCCTTCGCCTCATCATTTCTATTAAACTGTAAACAATCTTCTGCTAATGAAATATATGTTATTGCCATATCTTTACTATAAGTACCCAGAACTTGCTTTCTTATATCATATGCTTTTTGATCATATGCCAGCGCTTGCTGAAAGTCATCTTTATCCGCATAGACGATTGCTAAATTACTATAAAAGGTTGCTAAATACGCTTCATGATTGCTATATTCCTTTTCAAAACGTTCTTTGAATTTCATCATATAAAACATAGCATCATCCGTCTTTTTATCCTGTATTAATCCACTCGTGTAATTTAGCACTGCTGTTAAGAAATCTCTTTCGGTAATTTTCAATTCACATATTTTATTAAAATATTGCTTTGCATTTTCTATTTTTCCCAAACGACTCTCTAAAATAATATGTAAATTATAAATTTCGAACAACTTATCATCATTATCTTGAATTTTTTCTATCCTTTTATCTATTAACGCTAAGTAATACAAAGCGTTTTTTTCATCACATGCATGAAAATATGAATATGCTAAAGACAATTTAATTGTCAAAAGATCTTCTTCGTCAGGATTCTCTTCTGCATCACATAGTTCATATGCATGTTTTAAAACAGTAATAGCTTCTCTATAATCAGATAATTCAAGACATATTTGACAATATTGAGAAATTACATTCCATATCTTTTTATAATCTACATCAATAAAATAATCTATAATTTTTTTTGCAATCTGCTTCTTGATTAACCGTTTGTTATATTCATCATTACAATGCCAGAATTCATCATTTGAAATACTATCTATTAATTCTTCAAAAGTCGAAATGCTAATTACTTCTTGTTGAATTATACTTTCTTTTATCAAAGGATGCATTTTATAACCATCTTCTGATTTATCAATCCATCCTCTGTTAATGAGCGCAACCAGCTTGTCTTTTTTTATTCCAGCCCACTCTCTATATTGGAACGGAACATATAAATTCGGTGTCAAAGCGAATTTCTCTAATAGTTCCTGTTCTTCTGCTGTCATTTTTTGTAATGTATACAAATGTTTTAATCGATTTATCAAGCTGTCTGTTTTTCGGTCATAGCTTGAATATATCTCATCTTCACTTATCGATAACCCAGTCGTCACTATTTCTTTTATATAATCATTTAATGGCATTTCTGCATAACGAGCTGTCTTTGCAACAAGTTCAATAAAAAGTATATTTTGCTCTATATATTCTATAAAATTGTTAAAAATATCCTCTTCAATATTGCAAGGTGCATGATAATACAGTTCAAAAATTTTTCTACATTCTTCTATAGATTTGTTCTCAATATGATATCTCTTAAAATTCTCTATAAATGGAAGTCTTGATGTGATAACAAAAGCGATACACCCCTCTAGTTCATGCATATATTCATCATCCTGAATCTGTTCATCCACATTATCCAGAAAAATAATGGTATTCTTATCCTGTTGTCTTAAGAAATCACAGATTAATTCGATTCGCTTTTCTCTTTCAATATTTTCATAAATAGTTAACGAGTTAAGCAAACTATCCATTAAACTATTTTCATAGTTCACCCAGACCAAATGACAATAGTCATCTTTTACTAGTTCGAACAAGAGCATTGCAAGTGATGTCTTTCCATAACCACCTTCGCCATATATTAAAATATTATTACCTGATTCTAACTCGCCCTTTAAAATATTTACTTCATCATTTCGAAACATACAGTTTTTTGCACCATGAGGTCTTTTGGATATATATTTAGGAAATGTACTCTGAAAGTATTTATCGCACAGCCCTTGATTACTCAATCGGTCTATAATCTCATTTCCACACACCAGCCCTATCTCAAGTGAATCAACTTTATGTTCCTTTTTCCATTCTTCCCATTTTATATGTTCATTCAAAGAGAGTTCTGCCGGTAGACACAATATCCATTTATTCATCTGATAATCCAGATTTTTAACTGCTCTATTGTATGAATCTGTAATTTGCTTCCATTGGCTGCTTCTTAAACCTGCATCAAAATACTTGCACTGATATACGTCTATTTTTTCCTGTCCTATATTTCCAACAAAAACATCTATTCCACCATCACCTTGGGCAAGCCGTACACCTTGTACATTTCTGCTTGGATTTTCCTTTCGCAGCAACTCTTCCATCAAAGCCTCAAAGCAAAATCTCGCACCTTCTATACCGCCATGATATTTCTTAAATGTATCCCAATCATATACTGCACTCAAACTTCCTTTTCCTCCTGCAGAGTCTATATATTTAATAGTATCTTCCAAATTAATTTATATCATCACTTTTATAGCTTTCTAATTTTTACATCTGAAAAATCAAATTGACTATTTAAAAAATTAATTATCATATCAGACAATCCATGTAATTCTATTAAATACTCTTTATAACTCTTTCCATTGAAACAGTTTTCAATAATTCCATAAAATGGTTTATCAATATTTTCAATAGATATTACTCCTGCATTTTCAAGATTATAATGCATCATACAATTACGTAATTTTGTCGTAAATAATAATTCACCACGCTTAAGAATATCGTATATTTTTTCATTTTCAACAGTTATATCTTTGTTATTTTCACAATAATTTTTCAAACGTTCAAACGCACGTAATGTGTAATAAGAAACAATATATTCTATCCTGAAAATCCATATATTTCCATCTTGAAATAATGGTCTCAGTATGTATTTTACAAAATTCATATTGCACAATAAATGTAAATAAAATAAATTTACTTCCTTCGTTTGATCTTTCAAAAATATCTTGTTTCTCTTAAGTATCTTATTTGTGTTTACATCACAATAATAGTTAATTGCAATTGATTTGTAGTTTCTTTCAATCATTGGGGGATGTAAAGAATCTGCTAATCCTTCTCTAATCGAAGCAACAAATGATCCTATGTGATAACCCATTTGATAATTTTTCTCCTTGAGTTTAGGGTCAAACATACTCTCTACCGATAAAAAATCTGCTATTTGTTGTGTGTTACCAATTATAATTCTTTCCTCTGTCCAGTACATTCCTAAGTTTAGATGAATATCTGTATTTTTCAAAAATTCAAATTTAAGTTGTTCTTTAAAATCTCTATCCTGCATATCATCTACAGTTGCTACTCGTTTTTGAGATTTACCAAAACTATTTGCATATATCTTTATATGATTACGAATATCTTTTAAATCTTTTACTATTGATTCAGTTAATAAATTCTCTCCTATATACTCTTGACATGACTGGACAAATAATGCATAGTAAGGAATTATTTCCATTCCAAAAACAGAATCTTGTTCTGTCTTTAACAAAGAATATATATTCTCCGCATCTTCTTGCATAATACGAATACTTATTAAACGCTCATACTCTGTTATTCCCTTCATGCCATTCTCCTCTGCAATACTACTTAGTGTCTGCTAATTAAACCGTTTCCGGTTCAAAATCAGCAGGTTGTTGTCTCGCGTCAAATTAATCTTCCCACCTACTGCACATATACCGCAGATTGAATTCGACATCTTTCATATCGTTTCTACTCTAACGTGCTGTTTTTTACGGCACGTTTTTATCTGCCCTATTGACCATTCTTTCCCTATCATCTATAGTCAGTTTTGTAACCAATAAAAAAGAAAAGGAACAGCCCTGACCAAAGTTCGTTCCTTCTCCATACCATACAATGAGTGCTGCCGGCAGGTCTTACAGGATCTACGTCCTAATGGTTTACGCCTGTCTCGTTAGCAGTCCTCTCAATGCAACTATTATGATAAGAAAAAACTCTCCGTTTTGCAAGCTGATTCGTATAAAAACTTCATCTAAATTTATCTTTGACTCCTACATGGCTGTATTTCAACCGGAACTGGAGACCTGTCCGGTCTGCGGAAGCTGTGGCAACTGTCATGTTCATGCTTATTATGACCGCTCCGTTATCGATTTCCGAAACGGGAGAAAGGTGACTGACAGTCTCTGCGTTCTCCGTTTAATCTGCGACAGCTGTCATCATACCCATGCCTTGCTTCCCGACATACTGATTCCGTATGCCTCTTATTCCCTGATGTTCATCCTCCGCGTACTGGGGGAATGTTTTCTTGGCCGTTCTACAATGGAGCACCTTTGCGACAGATTTTCCATCACACCAGTTCAGCTTCATAAATGGCTGAAGTTTTGGAACAAGCATAAACAGCAGTAGCTTGGCATTCTTGAAGATTCCGAAACCTCTGATGCTTCCTTCCTCAAGGGCCTTGCAGTCTCAGATTCCTACTCCGCTTTTAGCATGTCGTTTATTCGGAGATTCACCTGCAACTTTCTACAGTCACATAAAAATCCCACCATGTTTGGCACAAAAACCGCACACTGCTGTCAGCGTGTTTTCCAGCCGGATATCTCCATCTGGCGACCACACGACCGTATATGGCTTTCCGATTTCTGCATGGTTATGATAATTACAAACCAGAAAAGGAGGGTTTTCCCATGCCAAAAGATATTGAAACAATCAAAAATAATGCGGCTATTGCCCAGTTCCGCTTTGCAATCATAGCTCCTGTTGTTCAGGGGCTTTATCCGGATGCATCGGCTACCGCTTATTACAAACGCGTCACACAGAATCCACTGACGCTTCCGGATGGTTCATCCGTTACCTACAGCTATAAAACGCTGGAAAAATGGAAATCCCAGTATTCCATCGGCGGTCTGGAGGCTCTGATGCCATCTTCCCGTTCCGATAAAGGTTCTTCCAGGGCTTTAAACGATGAAGCCATCGAAGAAATCTACCGACTAAAGAATGATTTTCCACGTATGAATGCCACACAGATTTACGACAAGCTGGTTCGTGATTCCTTTATCCCGGCTACCGTCAGTGTGGATTCCGTACAGCGATTTATCCGCCACAATGATCTGAAATCCGCCAGATATCCGAATCTTCGCGACCGAAAAGCCTTTGAAGAAGATTCCTTCGGTAAAATCTGGCAGGCAGATACCTGTTATCTCCCATACATAACGGAAGATGGAAAAACACGTCGTGTCTACTGCATTATGATTATCGATGACCACTCCAGGCTTCTGGTTGGTGGCGAACTGTTTTATAATGACAACGCCTACAACTTCCAGAAGGTACTCAAAAATGCCATCGCCACCTACGGTATTCTAGATAAACTGTATGTAGATAACGGCTGCAGTTACAGTAACGAGCAGCTTTCCATGATCTGTGTTTCACTTGGTATTCTGCTTCTTCACACAAAAGTCCGTGACGGAGCCAACAAAGGCAAAGTTGAGCGACACTTCCGCACCATGAAGGAACGATGGCTCTATACCCTGGATATCGATTCCATTACCTCGCTGGCACAGTTTAACGGTATGCTTCGGGACTACATGCATTCCTACACCACAACCTTTCACAGAGGAATTGATACCACGCCTTTTGATCGTTACGAAAACACGAAACAGCATCCGCGCAGACCGCTTTCCAGAGAATGGCTTGATGACTGTTTTTACAACCGGATTACCCGTAAAGTCAGAAAAGATTCTACCGTTACCATCGACAACGTATGTCTGGATGTTCCCATGCAGTTTATATCTGCCAAAGTGGACATCCGTTATCTTCCGGACGACATGGCGTCTGCTTTTATTCTTTTTGAAGAAGAAAAGTTTCCACTTCGCCTGACCAACCGGAATGAAAACTGTCATACCAAACGCAACAACCTTACAATTGATTATGCCAAAGCAGGAGGTGCCAACTGATGTATAACTCTTTCTATAAAAATTTAATAGTGCCTGACACCACTGTGGTCAACTTAAGTATTTTAGAAAAATTTCAGAATTCCTTCAGCCCTGATTTCATCGGCATTTGAAGAAATTCTTTTCTTTTTTACAAAAAAGTACTTGACAAAACCTCCTGAAAGTGAGGTCGCTTCGCGACCTATTAATTAAGGAATTGTTCGTCTCGCCACGAACCTTAATTACACTTTAGGAGGTATGTCATATGAATCGAATTGACATCTGCAAAAATATCATCCAATCTCTAGTAGGTCATGAGGCTTACGCCCCAATGCCCCTATTCAAAACCGTACGTGCGCTATTAACGCATACGGCTTTTCACTCTATATTCTCATACTTACCGATAAAACAAACTAACCTTAATGCTTGGTTCAAGTAGCGGAAATGTTTTCAGAAGCCCATTATAGAAGGTATCAAACGTGTAACTCCTTCTCTGACTCCTCCGGTTCAACCATTTAAATAACAGCCTTTTTGTCTGCGTTAAATAATTCTTTACTTCTCTGGTATTATCCGTAACTCCATAATACTGATAGTGTCCCCGCAGTTTTGCATTCACCGTTTTAAAAATCAGCTCTAATGGCATTGTCCTGTGGTCTTTTATCCACTCTTTCATCTGCTTTATCTTGCTACGCAGTTTCTTCTTGCTCGTCTTTACCCGACAACGGAAAAATTGCTTCTTTCCGTCCATTCCACAATAAAACGTGAAACCAAGAAAGTCAAAGGTATCTGGTTTTCTTTCTCCTCTGCGTTCCCTGTTTTGCCTGGCAAACCTCCCAAATTCCAGTATCTTGGTCTTTTCTTGCCAGTTCATCAATTATTTTTGCTGAATCATCTGGTGAACCATCATCGACCAAAATAATTTCTATATTCTTATAGTCCTGGTTCATTACTGATTCCACTGTTTTGAAAATAAATTTTTCTACGTTATACACAGGTATAATAACGCTCACTACTTTTTTCATATTATGCCTCTTTCTTCATAAGATATTTATTTGTAAACCATAAAATCCTAACAAACCAATCGGACTCTACTTTCACAAATCTCGTATTTTAGCTTATGAAGATCAAGGCATTTTATAGCGAAGCCATCGCAAGCCATCTCCCAAAAAGGATTTTTAAGACCAGAAAATGTACATCCTGCTTTTTCTGGCCTTATATAACCCAGTTGATCACAAATTTTTTCAGCGTTCGAAATATTTATTTCAACCTGCCCTTTGTAGCCATAACAACTATTACTTAATAGCGGTTCTGCCCCCTATAAATTTCATATTATATAACACGGTCTTTACGATATTTTTCAAGTACTTCTTAGGGTAACATCTTTTTACTGCTTTCTTAAATCCATACCCCTTTTTCAATTCCTTAAAAAACACTGCCCGTTGCTTAGGCTTCTGAGAGGGCTGATATAATTGATGATTGCTTTCTATCGCTTTTTTCAAATCAACATCTACAAGAGTTAAATCTGCTTGATCTATAAGTTCTTTTCCCTTTTCATTTTGGCAAAGCACTAAAGAAATCCCCTTATCTTGGGTGCTTTTTTCAAGTTCACTTCCCCATGAATCCCCCAGGGTAATATCACCGGGCCTTTCAATCTTGGCATATTGACATTGATAACAATTCTCCGTGTATGTTGTCGAGTTCAAAAATGTCATCATATAATTATCAGTTGTTATCGGAACTGCAAAACGCTTTCCATTCTGTTCCAATTTAAAATTATTTTTCTCCCGAAATCTAATGCTTTGAACTTCTGTTAATCGAATCCCATAATCAAACAAAAAGCTGTCCAAAATTTGTGGTGAAGGTGTTCCATGGCAAATTAAATCAGCGGTATACAAATTTTGATGATTCTTTGTATAATGCCTGACCGCTGAAACCTGACATGGCAACCCAATAAAAAGCACCTTTCTTCCCAATTTGAGTTTTTGTAAAATTTTCTTATATACTCCCTCAGGATTACTTTTCACATATTTTGAACCTGTAAATTTACATACTTCATCTTCTGTCTCAGCAAAATCAAACTCAAACTTCCCAAAACTAAATGTGCAGCTACAAACAATCCCTCCATTTTTTATGAAAGCTCGTTCTACTGCTGTTGCAACTCCTCCAGATGAAGAACGCATACGAACGCAATCATCTTGCGCCCATCCCTGTTTCCAATAAATCGGTTTAGTTAGTACTTGTTCTGCGTTGTTTTGGCATGCACTATGGCATGCATTACATTGAATACATTTCTCAGAATCAATTACTGCATTATATTCCATCCACGAATCAATTACTTTTATGGCTTTTTTAGGGCAAACATCAATACACTCCATACACCCTGTGCACTTACCTTTTTCACATACTGTAGTCATATCTTCATCTTCCTTTTAATTTTAGTATTTTTCTCACTATGGGGAGCCAGATATCTGAAAACAAATATATAGTAACGGCTAGAATGACGCATTGTAGTAAAAAACCAAACCTATTATCAATGAACATCAAGCCCGCAGACAACACTAAAGCCGTACTTCCCACTATAAATTCTTTATTATTTATATTATATTGAATATATTTTCTTGTATGAAAAAGTCGAAAGACAAATACAAGTATATAACTAATACACGTAGCAATTGCAGCACCATAAACGCCTACTTGTGGAATTAATATAAAATTCATTGCAATATTAAATATTGCTCCAAAAGTACCAGAAAAAAGATAGCCAAAACTATCTTTATGAACCGTATAGCTTGTAGCCATAAAACTAGCCATTGTCAAATATACGCATCCGACTGTCAAAAACGGCGTATATTTCCATGCAGAATAATACTCTTTTCCCACATACACACTTAAAAACGGTTTCATAAATGTTAACAAACCTATTCCAATCAACATAACAATTCCAATTAGAACTCTAAATATTTTATTATTATATTCGCTTTCATCGTCTGTTCCTTCTTCACGAATTGCAGAATAACTCCACGCTTGATTGAATATTGTTGTCAATGTAGAAACTAGCGTAGGGAACTTATATGAAACGGCGTAAATTCCATTGGCTGCCACACTTATCATGCTAGACACCATAATGCGATCCGAGGAATTCATAATCCACCACATAAATGAATTCGGAATTAATACTACGGAATATCTCGCCATCTTGATCAGTAGATTTCTATCAATCCTTGAAAAAGAGAATGATTTATATCCTTTTCCTACAATAATTGCATATATGGCAGTGAGTGTATTTGCTATAATGTAAGCTTTTAAATACCCATCAACACCTTCTTTAAAGACCAAGAGGAACAGAATATTTAACACCGCAATAAAAAAAGTATGTAGAACATTTCCTAACGAGTAATAAATCAACAGTTCTTTCCCGCGCAAATCGCACAAATAAAGCTGACTTGCTGCCAAAGATACGACATAGAAATAAACAAACACGGCATATTCAGAAATCTTGTCAAAAGAGCGACATATCGGAAAAATCAATAACCCAACCATCATTCCGATTAACAGTATTCCCGTCCCTATTTGGGTAATTTTTCTAGTATTGGCATCCTTATCCAATGCAAACCTCATAACAGACTCACAGATATTTAAAGTAAGAAGTGGAACCGCAACTGTTCCAACTGTCGCAACCAAATCAACGACTCCATATTCAGCAGTTGTAAGTGCATTTGTATATAACGGAATCAAAAAAAATGAAATAAGTTTTGATCCAAGATTTCCCAAAGTAAATATAATAGTGTTTTTTATCAAATAACTGTTTCTGCTATTTCCCATTCTCTACTGCTTGCTCCTTGATTATTTTTATAGTCATCTTTCATTCAAAAATGAAATCCAATCAAATTCATCAAGCCAACGTTTTCCAGTAAATTTACTTTGATAATCACAAAGATTTTTTACATTTTGTATATCTACTTCGCTTTTCGGAATATAATACGCCGAACGATACTGTGGATATTCTTTTACTGTAAAAATGACTTTATGTTTAAATTTCAAACTATCGAATGAACAAATATCCCGTTCCGTACATCCATCTTTTTGCACCATAATAATATAAAGATTGTCCATATTCAGCCGCTTCAAACGTTCGATCCATTTCTGTTTTGCCTGTTCAAACGTTTCATAATGTGTAAAATAGACATGGATATCTTCTAACTTTCCAACCGGATAACCGTATTTTTCACTGTTTTTCTCATCCATTTCGATTTTGCAATCATATAAATAATGCTCCAATTGACTCAAAAATTTGATGAATTCCTTTGGAGTAAACCAAAGATTTACAGTTGGTGAGTTGAATCGTAATCCCAATTCATGACTCACCACCCCCCCCACGCAGTTCATTGAAATAATCGAGCAATCCTTGTTTTTTATTTTTCTTTGATACTCTTTATCCATATGCATACGAAGAATTCTTCTATAAATCTTATTTATTTTTTCCATCCTTGTCACCCATTTATAAGTTTTCTTTCAAATACTTCAATGATTTTTCTCTTTCCAAACCCAGTATCTCACCGATTTTTTTCTTATCCAGCTCTTTTTTCAGCACTGTATTCAATTGAGAGATATCGGTAATAACATGACTCTGTATTTGAAGGCGTTGCGTTAAATCCTCCAATTTATTCTGGTTACTCTCTCGAATCAATACCGCCATTCTCTTTCCAAATTTTGCACCAAACAGTGTTCCGTGAAATGTGTCCGTTACAATACATTCTGCATTCTGAAAAGCTTTCAACAACTCAAACGGAGTTAGTGTTTCATACGACGGTATCCATTTCTGCCTTCCAAACGGAGCCACAATCTTCAAATTGTACTTCTTGCAGTATTCAGAAATTGCCTTAATTTCCTCTGGGTCACTAAATCTCTCGGCATAAGAATAAACAATGCAATATTTTTTAGGAAGTTTAGAATTCACTGTAACATTCCTGATTTCATCATCAAAGTTTCCTACAGCCACCGGATCTAAATTATATACAGGCTTTTTTTCGGAAATTTTCTCTACAAAGTCTGCAGTGTTTTTATCCCTCACGGATACAACTGACAAATTCGACATCGCACTTTTAATAGCTTCTCTCAATTCGTCCGACAAATTATCCACTTTTGTCGATCCGCAACTTGCTGCATATGTGATTACCTTTTCAGCAGCTTCAACTTTCCCAAATAGCTGCGAAGAAAAACCCCATTTGGATTTTTGTAAGCAGTTGAAAACCTCATCACTTCCTATTACGCATGTATCAAAATGCTCGTCGCCGTTCACACTATTCAGACCTGTGCTATTTCTAAATTCATAAAAAACTCTCCGCAAATTTCTTCCAAGTATTTTGCCCTTAACACGATTCCATTGTGTTTCTAACCAGCTATCATTTTTTTTGTCAATATCCTTTTTTTCACATTGTATACTTAGAGCATCATCCGTTCCTTTTTCTATCGCAAGAAACTTCACCTCATTACCTAGACTTTCTATCATTTTTTTTAATGAATACGCTTGTAAGACGGATCCGTAATTGTTAACCTGTTGCATTGATAAAATATATACCTTCATATTTAATTTCTCCTTCAATCACTCGACCGTATTGAACCATCGGCATCGCAATTCCATCGAATTAGACATACACCTAAGAAAAAAAACCAGTTCAAGGCCACTTCAAAAATTGATGCAATAATCATTCCATACACAATAATTGAAATATAAAAAGACTTATCTGTCTTGAGAGTATTTTTAAAGCTCCAGAAGACAGTAACAATTAATGAAACTACACTCAAAAATCCCATATTCACCATGATTTCAAGTAATCCATTCTGTGCATTTGCATATAATCCTGTCATATTCTTCATCATCGAATTGCTATACCCATATCCAAACCAGAATCTACTTCTAATGATATTCAGCAAATAATCATTATATATTTCCAAACGCCCAGTCACGGTGTAAGATCTGTTGAAGTATCCAAATACGATATTATTTACAAATTCATTTTTAAGAATTTGTCCCATCACCAAAACAACCAGTGCAGACATAATTAGTGCTGTTACCACAAATCTTTCATTTAACAGCAACATTCTGATTTTTTGAAATGGAACTATTGTTGCTATAAACAGCACTGCCAAAGTTACCGTAGCCGTAGCACAACCTATGTATAAGGTAAGTGCAATTGAACTTATAAACAAAGCAATATAGCAAATTTTATTTTTCCATAAAATCATCTCATGTGTTGCACCATATAAAGCAACAAAAAATATAAATAAATATGAAGATGTGAATTTATTTCCAAAGATATATGCAGACTGATTGCTGTTATTCACTGTACCGACCAATAATATTGAAACAATTGTCAATATACAATATAGTCCAACGATATTATATAAGCATTTTATTGTCTCGTTAAATCGATCCTTTTGCTTGCAAAGTCCAATAAACGAATAAATATCATAAAATGTAAAGGCATAGAGAAGTGCGTCCAAAAAGTCTTTATCCTGATATCCACCTTTAAGATATGCCATAACCGCTGAAAGCAAAACACAGCCAGAAAATAACCACGACAAATTTACAATTCTTTCTTTTTTTTCTCTTGAAATTGTAAACAAAAAAACGCTTATGAGAATAATAATTTTACTTGCCTGCCTTAGTCCTGCAGGCAAAAAATATGGTTTAATAATTGCAAATACCAACAAATATGTCAACAAGTTATATACATTGATTTTATATGTAATCTTCATCCTCTTATCCTTGCATCTTCATTATATTAATCTTATAGTACAATCTTAAACTAAATGCAAACAGAATGGCTTTTGCTCTGTCCTTTTTAAAGCAAACCTTACGCAATGGATAAAACCGATCAATCTCCATATTCGTTTGATACAATCTTCCTTCTGTCATACCTTTCATATAAAGCATCGCAATGTGATTATCCATGTATTTTTTTAATTCTGGATTCTTAATTTCATTTGCTAATATATCTAATTTCTTACAAATACAGAGCATATCTTGCCCATGTTTTGTTTTGTTTCCCGATCTTGTAATAGATCCTTTTCTTCTTAAATAATGGTAAAACACATAATCTGATGTATATACTTTGTTTGCTCTCAATATAACTTGTGGCGTCCAAAGCTCGTCTTCATGTAGAATTCCTGACTCAAAGTATAATTGATTTTCTACAATAAATGCTCTTTTGTACACACCGAAGCAAGCCGCCGCATACAAATTCCTTTGCTTTAGTTCCTCAAGTGCAAACTTCTCACCTGTAAAAGAACAATTTTTAGCCGAAACATACCCATATTTTATTAATTGTTTATCGGTACTTTCGTATTCTTCACAATACCCAAAATATATAATATCGGGTGTATTTTCCTTTTCAATTATACCTTGTATTTTAGCAATGCATCCATTTTCTACATAATCATCCGAGTCTAAAAACATAATATATTGCCCACATGATTCTTTTATTCCAACATTTCTAGTATCAGATAAACCTGAATTCTTTTCCTTAGCGATTACTTTTACATTTGTATATTTTTCGTATTTTTTTGCAATATTCAAAGAGCCATCTGTTGACTTATCGTCAACAACAACAATCTCCATATCTGAATAATGCTGGTTCAACAAACTTTCTAAACATTTGTCCAGATATTCTTCAACATTATATACTGGAACTATCACTGAAATAAACATTTTTCACCTCTATAATATAATTAAAGATCATTCGCTTAATTATATTTTCGTAAATAATAACTTTCCATATATTTTGCAGTTGCGTCCATATCAAATCCTGCATCAATCACATACTGCTGCATATTGGTATGTGCTTTCAGATTCTGTGCCATTTCAAGTGCTGCATTCGCCCACTTTTCTGCTCCATCACTCAACAGCAGTTTCCGGTAGATTGGTGTAATATCCGTTTCCGGCGGCAATCCTTCAGAGCAGACAATAGGAACACCCGCCGCCTGCGCTTCGATTGCAACAATACCCAGACCTTCAAACAAAGATGGAAAAACAAACACATCCATCGCTTGATAAATTCTGTTCATATCCTTTCTATTTCCAAGAAAATGCACACAATCTGAAAGGCCTTTTTCGACCACTTTGCTTTTTACTTTCTCTTCTAATGGCCCGGTGCCAACAAGAATCAATTCAGCGTCAGGCTTTTTCTTCTTGATTTCTGCAAAAACATCAATCAGGAAATCATGGTTTTTCTGAGGATGCAGGCGACCAACATGGCCGACAACAAATTTATCCTTTAACCCCAGTTCTTTCCTGATTTCATTTCTGATATCCGCATCCGCAATAAAGTTCTGCGAATCAATCGCATTTTTCAGCACTTGAAACGGCTTGTCTTTGAACAGATATTTTCCAGCTTCTTCAGAGCAGGCGAAAAGATCTGTTGCGTTTTTGGTAAACATTCGCTGCATGAACAGCTTCGGTAAATATTTTATATCGTGTACTGTCTCATTATTATGTGAATGAGCAATTCTGACGGGAATACCTGCTTTCTTTGCAGCTTTCAGGCAGAAATATCCAATCGTGTAGGCGTGACAATGAACAATTTTATATTCGTGATGCTGAGCAAAGAAAACTGCCAAATCTTTTTGAAATTTAGGAAGGTTCAAATCCTCCCGGAAAGACAGTTTGTAAACATGTCCACCCATTTTTTCAATTTCATCATCGTAAAACTGTTTTTCCTTATAAACGACCAAAAAATCAAACTGTACTTTCGTTCTGTCAATTTTCCGGTATATATTCATCAACAAAGCCTGCGTACCGCCAGCTTCCATTCGCTGCAAGATATGCAAAACTCTTATAGGCTCTCCCATGTTTTCTTCCTCCACAAAATCTCAAAGAGATTTGATTTTTTGAATCAGTTTATTCGGCAGCACAAATTTCAACCGTGCTTTTGGCTGAAAGCCAACCTTTATATTCTCTATAAAGCCTGGTTCATCGATGCTCTTATAGAAAGTATCTCTAGTCACAGGTCTGTTGCTCGGCTGCACCAGATTATGCTGCTTCACCATGCCCTCTTCCAACGTTGCTTCTTCTACTTCTGCAAGAACTCGCATCATTTCAAAGAGCTTTTGACCTTTTTCGGTATTTACAAATACACTGGACACGCCCTTTGGAGAATTGAAGCTCGGATGGCTCTTTGCAATTCCCCAGAAATCACCCACTGTCAAATCTCCTACGCGGCTCGTATTAGCATAAGCACACTTATAACAGCTCTCTCTATAGCAGTCGCCATCCATAAAATGTTTTCCATAGCGATCAAGGGAAAGTGTCTTTGTCTTTGTCTTTGTCTTTGTCTTTAGCAGGTATTGTGTTCCCCAACCTCTCTTGTCTTTGGAACGGAAGTTGAAATAGATTACTCTGCCAGCCGTCTGCTTGTTCTGGTATTCCAGATACTTTTTGAAGAACTTCGGCGAAGGCACACCGTGGCAAATCAGGTCAACTGTATATAGATTTTCTGGATTGCCACCCAAAAAAGCATACAGACCTGCAATCTGGCAGGGAGTTCCTGTAAAAAGTACCGTTTTTCCCTCTGACAAACGCTGTTTGACCTTTGTGTAGCTATCTTTCGGGTCAGACTGAACATACTTAGAGGACTGTAGTTTCTCTCTTTCTGCTTCATCTGTCACTTCAATGTGGCTTACTGCCAGCTGCTCGTCATAGGCAGCACCATAAACCACACCGCCCATTTGCAATATAGTTTTCGCTGCACTATCCGCCGCACCGCCAGATGCAGAGCGCATAACATCCACATCATTTTTATTGCGCCACGCCCAAACTTTATGTGGCTTATTCCGATGAAATTCCGTATTTTCTACGGGGCACTTTTTTAGGCACACTTTGCACTCGATGCAGCTATTTTCATCAACAGTCGGATACCAAAAGCCCTCTTTGTTTTCTACCATAGAGATACAGTGTTTTGGGCAGCTTTGCTCACAGCTTTTACATCCCACACAGCTCTCTTTTATCTTCGATATGTTCTCCATTTTATCCCTCTAAATTTTTTCTCAGATACTCCTTCGCCACTTCTCTATGCGCTTTCAACAGCTCATCAACTTTTGCGTAATCAATCGTCTTTTCATTGATGTTTTCTGTATCTTCAATTTTCGTTGTCATCCGATTGGCCAGTCCCAGTCGCTTTAGCAAATCGCTCAACTTTTCTTCATTACCATAGCTGTTACCTACACTCTTGCGAATCAATGTTGTAAACGGCCGATGTGTGATCACCGAGAAGATGCTGCCGTGGAAGGTATCGGTAATAACTTCTTCTGCATTTCTGAAATAGGCCAGAACCTCAAAGGGTGAGCAGTCCACGAATCGGTCTGCACATTTTTGGATACCACCAATTGCATATACCTTCAAATTCTTTTTCTTTGCATAAGCAGCAATCCAATCTGCCTCATCATTGGAAATACGACCTGCATACGCGTACAGAATCAAATACTTCTCATTAGTCTGAACCTGTGGGATTTTGTCGCAGCAGTTCATGTAATCATAGGTCAGAACCGGATCCAGATTGTACACTGGTTCTTTCCCAGTGAGCTGCTCTACAATAGTTCCTGAATTAGCATCTCGTACAGAAATCGCGTCAAACTTCTTCAACAAGGCTCCGACTTCATTGGCCTTTTTATACTTTTCCAGCTTTTTCAATGTGGTATTGCCGAAAGACGCTGCATAAGTGATAAGTTTCTTTGCATGGTTATTTTTTCCAAACAATTCTGGCGAATAGCCCACATTGGAATTTTTTTGAATACAGTTAAAAACCTCGTCACTGCCAATCACAAGACAATCCACTGTCGGATTGTAGTTCATTTCGTCTGCAATTCCCAAAAGCGGCATATACTTTCGCGCAAAGGACTGTTTATATCGGATGAACGATAATTTGTGTGCAAGAGGAGCCCTATACCGAAAGGTTTCCAGCCCCTTTTCTATCTTTCGGACAACCTTGTTTTTACTATCTGCATTTTCTGCAATTACTGGAGCACCTACATGGTAGTCCACAAATTCTACATTACAGCCAACTTCCTCAATTAGCTGCTTCAATGCATATGCCTGCAAAAACGAACCGTAGTTTGCAATGCGCTGCATCGACATGATTCCAACTTTTCTCATCCATCCATCCTCAATACAATTCTTTTACAAGTTTTTCGAGTTCTTCATTGAACTTTGCATTATTACTACTCATACCATGCCCCATGCCGGCAACAATCTGATCATAGTTCGTTATGATATCTCCCAGTGTATTAATGTCCTCCACAGGAATAATCGTTCCCATTCTCTGCGCCACATTCCTTGCGAACTCAACTTGGTGGTCATTCACATGCTCATTGAACTGATGCTGACGTGGCACAACAATAGGAGTCTTACCTATCTGTAGTGGCATAATAAAACTTGCCGGGCCACCGTGAGTGATTACAATACGGGCATCGGCCACATTTTTCACCATCTGCTGATATGGAATCAACTTACTCCACTGACAGTATTTCGGCTCGTATGTACTAAATCCAGTCTGGATAATTACATCTTCGTTTATAATGCCGTCTTTCTTTAATTCATCTATTTTCTGAATCAGCCGATTAAATGGCTGCTCATGTGTTCCTACCGTCACAAAAATCATTTTCTCGTCCCCTACTTAGA
>OLON01000945.1_pt1 | contig 17874 bp, 18 predicted proteins | sample 1672691 | NCBI WGS metagenome assembly OLON01 (sample SAMEA3136714, study PRJEB25190) | human gut metagenome | biome: human gut; feature: human-associated habitat; material: faeces | place: Austria | collected 2013
ATTATAAAAGAATTATATGCTTTTTTATTCTTCTTGTAAAGTAATGTTTTATAATAAATCTCCGACAGAATTTATCTTATAAACAGCAAAAAGCTCCCGAAGGAGCTTTCCACGCTTTAGATATACACCAATTCTTTTAACACAATCTCTTCTGCAATATTACGAATACCATTTACCAATCTGCCAGCTTTTATCCTAGTTTGGACAATAAAACACAAGTTTCTATATGATAAGTGCTCGGGAAAAGATCCACACACCCAATCCGTTCTACCTGATATCCTCTTCCCTGCAGAAGCTCCAGATCTCTTGCCAGGCTGGTCGGCTTGCAGGCAATATAAACCATTCTTTCCACACCAAAATCAATGATCTTTTCCAGTGCTTTCGGATGCACACCGTCTCTTGGTGGATCCAATACGATCAGATCCGGTACTTCACCCAGATCATCGATTACTTTCAACACATCTCCAGCCCAGAAGGTACAGTTATCGAGTCCATTTAAAGCAGCATTTTCTTTTGCAGCCTCTACAGCCTCTTCAACGATCTCCACACCTACTACTTTTTTTGCCACTGGTGCAAGGATCTGTGCAATCGTTCCGGTTCCACTGTAGAGATCAAAGATTACCTTATCTTTCGTCTCACCGATATAAGATCTTGCTGCCTCATAAAGCACTTCCGCGCCAAGGGAATTAGTCTGGAAGAAAGAAAATGGTGTGATCTTGAACTTCAGTCCCAGAAGTTCCTCATAGAAATAATCCTGTCCATATAAAATTTTGGTTCCTTCATCTTTTACCACATCCGCAAGGCTGTTGTTGGTTGTATGAAGAATTCCGGCAAGCTTCCCATCATAAGAAAGACCAGTAAGCTTTTCCACCAGTCTGGCTTCATCTAGCTGTGCCTCCGATGTTGTTACCAGATCAATCAGAATTTCTCCGGTGCGAACTGCCTTTCTCACAAGAAGATGACGGAAAAATCCAGTATGGCGCATTCTGTGATAATACGGAAGACCTGTATCTGTCGCAAACTCCAGAACAGCCTTTATAATTCGTCTGAAATCCTCATCCACAATCTTGCATTCTGTAACATTTACAATATCGTGAAAGCTGCCTCTTTTATGCATGCCAAGTGCAAGAGGTCCGTCCTTATATTCGTCTCCAAAAGAAAATTCCATTTTATTGCGATATGCCTCTCTGACCGGACTTTCTTTAACACCCTCCCAGATATAATCACCATCAACCGCCGCATCCATCATTGCATGGATCTGCGCTTCCTTCATCTCCACCTGCTTTTCATACGGCAGATTCTGATAAGTGCATCCGCCACAGACTCCAAAATGCGGACATGCCGGCTGACATTCTTCCGGTGAATGCTCCAGAATTTCCAGAAGCCGTCCCTCTGCCTGACCTTTTCGTATCTTATTCACCGCGAAACGCACCTTTTGTTCCGGAACGGTGTTCTTCACGATCACTTTTTTTTCTTCGTCCTCTACCACGGCAAATCCTTTATTCGGGAAATCTACCCTTTCTATATATCCTTCTAATATCTGTCCTTTTTTCATCTATCTATATACCCTCACATAGAAAAGGCAGGAATCTTTGACAATTCCTGCCTTCGCTGCTTTCTTAATATTACTGTACTTCATCTTCATCACTGAAGAAATCATTGTCGAAATCATCGTCAAAATCTTCTTCAAAGTCTTCCAGATAATCCGGAGTAAAGAAACAATATACTGCATATGCAATTGCTGCAACTGCTGCTACCGCACCGATAATTGCAAGAATCCAGAGAACAGTTGTCTTCTGATCATCATCTTTCTTATGCATCATATCGTTGAGTTTCGTTGTTGCAAGTAATTCTTCGATTCTGTTCATCTCCATACACGCCCTTTCTGCCGTCACTCTCTGCTTCGGCTCACTCATTGTTTATAGCTAGTATACCACAAATCCATGCATAATTTCCACCATATTGCACAGATTTTCCGAAAAAGAATGTGTTTCTTAGGCACATAGTGCAATTTTAGTCAATTTTCTGCAGTTTTGCAAACATGGCAAACATCTTCTTCGTGCCCGCCGTATCAAAGTCCACAGTCACTTCATAGTCTCGTCCGCCTTCTGTGATCTGTGTCACCAGACCTTCTCCAAACTTAATATGACGCACTCTGTCCCCCACATCATATCCCGGACCTTTTCCCTTGGTCACAGTAAACTGCTGTGCAGGCTTTGTCGCTGCGAACGCTTTTGTCGCAAATGCCTGCTTTGCCTGACGGTAAGCAGATACCTTTGGTTCCTCCTCTGTCTGCTCTTTTTTGAACAGGGCACCGGTAGAAAGCAGACTCAGCGGAATCTCTTTTAAGAATCTGGACATCTTATTATACTGTGTCTCACCATGTACCATCCGTCGTCTTGCACAGGTCAGCGTCAGATTCTCCTTTGCACGGGTAATTCCCACATAGCAGAGTCTTCTCTCTTCTTCCAGCTCTGCCGGATCATCTGCCGTGATCGTCATATAGCTTGGGAAAATCCCATCTTCCAGGCCGGCGAGATAGACGTGTGGAAATTCCAGGCCTTTCGCACTATGTAAAGTCATCAGCACCACATAGTCCGTCTCCTCATCAAGACTGTCGATATCTGCAACCAATGCCACTTGCTCTAAAAAACCGGAAAGTGTCGATTTTTCATCTTCTGCTTCACAGGACTCCTCGTATGCAACAATTTTATTCCGGAGCTCTTCAATATTTTCCAGACGGCTTTCTGCTTCTTCATCAGAATCTGCCTGCAGTTCTTCTACATATCCAGTTGCATCGATAATCTCATCCATCAATTCCGCTACACTCATGCGTTCGCCTTCGGCTTTAAAATGCTCAATCAGGGCTGCAAAGGATTCGATTTTGCCAAGCGCACGTCCGATTCCCGGAACCGATCCTGCAGCCAGGATTGCTTCATAGAAACTGATCTCCCGTTCCGTTGCATAATCCTGCACCCTTCCGATAGTTGTCAGTCCGATTCCCCTCTTCGGTACATTGATGATCCTCCGTACTGCCAGATCATCTTTTCCATTATCTACTGTTTTTAAATATGCCAGCAGATCCTTTATTTCGCGTCTTGCATAGAAGTTTACTCCACCAACGATCTTATACGGAACATTGGATACCACCATCTTTTCCTCGAATATACGTGACTGCGCATTGGTTCTGTATAAAATAGCGAAATCCTTATATTCTCTTTTTCCACTGTTCACCTTGTCTTTGATATCACTGACAATATAATCCGCCTCATCGTAAGCAGAATCAAACTGACGGAACTGAATCTTTTCACCCTCACCATTCTCGGTCCAAAGCGACTTCTCTTTTCGTCCTGTATTGTGACGGATCACTTCATTTGCGGCGTTCAGGATTGTGGATGTGGAACGGTAATTCTGTTCCAGCTTGATCACTTTCGCATTCGGATATTCTTTTTCAAAATTCAGGATATTCATGATATTCGCACCCCTGAATTTATAGATCGACTGGTCGTCATCACCAACTACACACAGATTCTGATACTTACCGGCAAGAAGGCTTACCAGCTTAAACTGTACCGTATTCGTATCCTGATACTCATCCACCATGATATAACGGAATCTTTCCTGATAATACTCCAGCACGTCCGGCTGTGTCTGAAGAAGCTGTACCGTCTTTAAAAGCAGATCGTCAAAATCGAGTGCATTGTTAGCTTTCAGCTGCTTTTCATACTCGGTATAAACCTGTGCAATCTTCTTTTTTGCCCAATCCCCTTCCGCACGAAGTGTCATCTCTTCCGGTGTGACAAGCTCATCTTTTGCAGAAGAAATCGCACTAAGAAGCGACCGTTCCTTAAACATTTTCGTATCAATCTGCAAATATTTACACACATCCTTGATCAGTGTCTTCTGATCATCTGCATCATAAATCGTAAAATTTGTATCATACCCAAGCCGGTCAATATATCTGCGCAGGATCCGCACACACATTGAATGGAAGGTGCTCACCCAGATACTCTCCGAACCGAATCCAACAATCTGATCCACTCTCTCACGCATCTCCCCGGCTGCCTTGTTCGTAAATGTGATCGCCAGGATATTCCATGGGTTCACACCTATCTGATCGATCAGCCAGGCAATCCTGTGTGTAAGGACACGTGTCTTACCGGATCCTGCTCCGGCAAGGATCAGAAGCGGGCCCTCTGTATGGAAAACAGCCTCCTGCTGTCTGTCATTTAATGTATCATAAATACTCATATTTTTGTTCCTCTTTCTTCTCCTCTCTCGAGGCTCTATTGCATCATTATATTATAAAAAAAGTAGGGTGTCAAAGAATCTCTCGTCCCTATTTTTCGTCGTAAAAATGGAAAAATCCAGCTCCTTTTTTCTTATCTGTAAAATTTTGCAAAATATCTGGACTTTAAAATTTTAATGTGCTAATATGTCATTGTATGAATGAGTGGGGCAGTTTATGTCACACTCTTATTGATTATTTGTCATGGAGGGATAATATAATGAGTAGAAAAATCAGAACAGAAGCGGTCGATTCTTTATTTGATGCCGTTCTCAGTCTGAAAAGCAGAGAAGAATGCTACACATTCTTTGAAGATGTCTGCACGATCAATGAGCTTTTATCGCTTTCACAGCGTTTTGAAGTAGCTAAGATGCTACGTGATCAGAAAACATACCTGGAGATTGCAGAAAAGACTGGTGCTTCCACAGCAACAATCAGCCGCGTAAACCGCTCTCTTAATTATGGTAATGATGGATACGATATGGTATTTGAGAGACTTCAGGCAGGGGCTGAAGAATCCGAATCTTAATTTTACAGACACCGGCAGGAGTTGGTAGTAACAGCTATTGCCAAACACATAATAGCAAAAAGGAACGAATTTCAAAATCTGAAATCCGTTCCTTTTTTTATTCTTCTTAAAAAAGCTAACGCTTTTATTTTTTCTTATCCGGCTTTGGAAGTTCGTCCACCATTTTTTCAATCAGTTGCTTTTTCACATACACATCAAAACTGAGATTACAGATAAAGGCAAACTTCTGAAGCTGTTCTCTTTCTTCATCATCCACACATACAAAAGAATGCTCAGCAGTCTCATACGCCTTACGAATACTATCCTGCAACTCTCCGATCCTGCTTTTTTCCATCTTACAGACTTCTTCATAGATACTTTCCATGTCAAATTCCGAATCCACAGCAAAATATTTGTCTGTCAGTGGCTTTAACAAAATCTCAATATCTTTGATTGAGAGCAGGTTCTTAAAATAATAGACAAAAATTAAAACCAGAAGGTGCTCTTTGGAATACTTTTTCTTGTTCGGAGGCGGAAGCAGATTGTTCTTCGCATAATTATTGATCATCGTTTTCGTCAGGATCTTATCATCCTCATAACGCTTCGTCGAACTGAGCTGTTCCTCCATAAAAGTTGTTACCTGATCCATATATAAATCTATATTCGGAATATCTACCGGATGAATATAATCAATTCTGCCGACACTTTCCAGGATACTGTTTAATAAATCTTCCGTATTTATCGTCATTCTTTTTCACCTCAATATAGATATTATATAGTATTAAAAACTAGATATCAAGTCTTTTCTCTATCTTTCATCCAGGCTTTTTTAACGTAAGTGACGTATTAACAATTCACTTTTTTCTGTTTCCACATATTCCGTTTATACCGAATACACGATTTCAGAAGCTCTGCAGAAGTATTGACGATCAGTTCTTCCGGAAAATGACTCTCCTCGATCACCGGAAGCGCATAACTGTAATCTGCAAGATCTACATCCATGTGTGCGTCGCTTCCCATCGTAACCGGAACTTCGTATTTCTTACAGTATTCCAGCATTTTTAAATCATTTTTCCTGGTATCCACGCGGAATCCGCCAGGTCTTAACGAACCGTTATTTACCTCCAGAACGGTTCCTGTCTCTTTTGCTTTTTTGGCCAGCTGTTCATAATCCACCGGATATCTTCCGTCATCCGGATGTCCAATAATGTGAATCAGCGGATTCTCCATTGCCGCAAGGTATGCCGCCGTGATTGCCTCTTCCGTCCGCTCGCCTTTATAACAAGGTCCATGAATACTTGCAATTGCAATATCCATCTGACAAAGTGTGCTCTCCGGAAGGTCAACCTCTCCCTTTTCATTCATAATATTCAGTTCCACACCCATGAACAGTCTCACGCCGTACATTTCACGCGGTACGATATGCAGATTCTGGAAATAGAACTCATGACAGGTTCCCGGCATCTGCGGTGCATGTTCAGTCAGTGCAAATGCCTCCAGTCCTTTCTCTTTCGCCATCTGTGCCATCTCACGTATCGTATTGTATGCATGTCCGCTGACAATGGTATGTGCATGTGTATCTAAAACTATTTTCATCGGTCTTTCCTCCTGCCTGCTCTTTGTCTGTGTTCTCACAGTTCATCTTTTCTTATATTCTTATGATAAACTGATTCTTTCTTTTTTACAATCCGTTTTTCCCCACTGTTTTCATTTCTAAAATTTCTATAAAATGTGCGGTGTTTTTGTTGTCACATGGTACAATAGACTATAAGAATATTTAACGAAAGAGGTTTTTTTATGAATCTTTTAGCAGCACTTGCAAGTGTACGGATCTTTCCCAGAAAAGCTTCCCATCAGACACTGACTACCCGTTGGGGAAAAGCTCTTGATCCGCAGCACATACTGGAAGAATATCCACGTCCGCAAATGATCCGCGATCAATATATCAACCTGAATGGAGAATGGAATTACACAGTTCTTTCAGAAAAAAATACCATAACCAAAGAAGGAACTCTTCTCGTTCCTTTTTCTCCGGAAGCCCCTCTTTCCGGTGCCGGTTTCCAGTTAAAGCCGCACGAAAAAATGCTCTGTGAGCGCCTGCTGTCGGTCAAGTGCCTTCCTTCCGACGGATCCCGGTGCATCTTGCATTTTGGTGCAGTCGATCAGTATGCGAAAGTTCTGGTAAATGGAAAAGTAGTTGTCTCACATATCGGCGGATATCTTCCATTTTCTGCTGATATCACAGATGCTCTGCAGGAGGGTTGCAACACTCTGACTGTACACATTGAAGACCGTTCCGACACTTCTTATCACAGTGTTGGAAAACAGAAATTAAAGCGTGGCGGAATGTTCTACACTGCCCAGAGTGGAATCTGGCAGACAGTATGGATGGAATGGGTTCCGGCTGTCTATGTCAAAAAACTGGAACTCACCCCTTTATATGAAAAAGAGACGGTACACGTATCCCTTCTTTTAAATCATCCGATTTCCGGATGCAGCGATGCCGAAGCGGTTGTCTGTCACGTCAGAGACATGGACGGTCGCCTGATTTCCAAAGGGATCTGCACCAATCAGTCTGACTCTCTTTGCTGTTACTCCTGCTACTGTGACGTCAACAATATGCATCCCTGGAATCCTGATGATCCTTATCTTTATACAATTGAGATACAGGCAGGCGAAGATAAAGTCACCGGCTATTTTGCAATGCGTACCTTTACCATCGAACCGGATAAAAAAGGACTTCCCCGCTTCTGCCTGAACCATGAACCACTTTTTCTGAATGGAGTCCTGGATCAGGGATACTGGCCGGACGGGCTTTACACTGCGCCATCTGATGAAGCGCTGATCTATGATATCCAGACCATGAAAAATCTCGGCTTCAACATGATCCGTAAGCATGTAAAAGTCGAGACTGCAAGATGGTATTATCATTGCGACCGCCTTGGAATGATCGTCTGGCAGGACATGGTAAACGGTGGCACCTACAATGCTCCGTTCATGACCTGGCTGCCTGCACTCTTTCCAAAATTCAAGCTTCACACCAGTGACCGGATTCATCCTCTCTTCGGCAGGAAAAATGTACATGGCAGAGAAGAATTCATCCGTGAATGCAAAGAAACTGTCACTGCCCTAAAAGCATTCCCATGCATCAGCACCTGGGTAATCTTCAATGAAGGCGGGGGACAGTTTGATTCAAAAAAGCTCACTGCCTTATTCCGCGAACTGGATGACACCCGGCTCATCGATTCCGCCAGTGGCTGGTTTGACAGACGGCAGGGAGATTTCAAAAGTGAACATAACTACTTTGCAAAGCAGTTCGTAACTCCATCTGACCGCGCTTTCGTCATCTCCGAATACGGAGGCTACACCTGCCAGGTCAAAGGACATACCTGCTCCGGCAAGACATACGGATATAAAATCTGCTCTTCACAGGAAGAATTCCAGGCAGCCTATCATAAACTTATGTCTAAAGAAATCGACCCCCTCAAAGAACAGGGATTGTGCGGAGCAGTATATACACAACTCTCCGACATCGAAGATGAAATAAACGGGCTGATGACTTACGACAGGGAGGTTTGTAAGTTGTAGGTGGTTGACAAAGTTACGCACCCATGGATTCGGATTCACCCCCGCTCACGCTTAGTCCGCAAACGTAGCGGATACTAAGTTCGATGATGTCTGACGACATCCTCTCACTAAGTACCGACGTTTCCGATGGGGTTCATTCCGAATGCATGGGTGCTTGCGTTTGTCGCTCCAGTACAAGTTGTGCGGAGGCGCTTCGCTGCCGCACTGGGAAAATACTATTTTAATTTCAGTGGGATAGGTTGCTCAGGAACGTAAACTTTATACCTTATCAATATACCTCCAGTACTTCTGCAAATCCATTGCCACCACTTCCCGTCAGACACCACATCCAGGCGATGCGCAGCGGATGCCGTCCCCCCTGGTATTAGTTTTTTGTGCGCTTAGTATGGTGCCGTCTTCCCCCCTTCGCCGATGCGGTTCTGGTGTCATAGCACAGCCCGGGGCAGAACGATAATTCTGCTGGCGGGTCCTCAAAAAACGCCGGCACTTAGTGAGGGGATAACGCTTGCGGTATCACCGAACTTAGTACCGCTGCGTTTTTTGCGGAGCGAAAGCGCGCCCGAAAGCAGAAATATCGTTCTGCCCCGGGCGTCCCTTTCCCATCACCTAACTCATCAGCAAAATCCCCGAAAACGGCGGCAGGTCCAGCGTCACATGCGTCCCTTTTTTTGCTTTTGCCGGCAATGTCTTTTTCTTTTTTGTATTTCCTCCATATTCGTCCCAGTCCGTATCCAGTATCACACTGAGTTTTCCTTCTTCTTCGGTATCCAGTTCGTAATCTTCCTGTTCTTCGTCTGAGAAGTTGAATATCGCGATAAAGTTCTTATTTTTTCCTTTTCTTTTGATCGCATAGATACAGCGTTCTTCCTGATGGCAGTCCAGCCATTTGAAATTCTCCGGATCATAATCATGCCAGAATGCATCATTTTCCTGACCGATACGGTTCAGTTCGATCATATAACGGTGAAATGCATCATGGAGCGGATATTTTAGGATATCCCAGTCCTGCTCGCGGCTTTCATCCCACTCGCGAAGCTGACCGAATTCATTTCCCATGAAATTCAGCTTCTTACCAGGATGCGCCATCATATACAGATACATAGCTCTTGCCTGCGGGAACTTATCCTCATATTCTCCGTTCATCTTCTGGAGAATCGTTGCCTTTCCATGTACCACTTCGTCATGACAGTATTCCAGCAAAAAACGCTCATTATAATAATACATCATCGAGAATGTCAGCTTATGATAATCTCTGCTTCTGTATTCTGGTGCACTCTGGAAATATTCCAGTGTATCGTGCATGAAGCCAAGATCCCACTTGTAATCAAAACCAACTCCTCCCTGGTCAACCGGTTTGGTAACACCTGGAAAATTGGTGGAATCTTCTGCGATCAGCATGGCTGTCGGATGAAGGGACTTTAGTCCCTGGTTCATCACCTTCAGAAAATCCAGTGTCGTTCCGTTAACCCCCCTGGCCTCGTCACCCTGCCAGTAGATCAGACGGCTGACTGCATCCATACGGATTCCGTCAAAATGGAACTCACTCAGCCAGTAATTTGCTGCCGACTGTAAGAAACATCGTACTTCCCCTCTGGAATGCATGAAATTACAGCTTCCCCATTCGCTTTCACCTACTGCCGCATTTGGATATTCATACAGACAGGTTCCGTCAAATTCTTTCAGTCCATAATAATCGACTGCAAAATGTACCGGAACAAAATCCATGATCACACCAATTCCTGCCTGGTGACACTCATCCACAAATTTTTTCAGCTCATCCGGTGTTCCATAACGTGCGGTCGGCGCAAAAAATCCGGTATTCTGATATCCCCAGGATCCGTCAAAAGGATGCTCGGAAAGCGGCATCATCTCAATATGAGTATAATGATTCTTTTTTACATAAGGAATCAGAAGCTTTGCAAGCTCAATATAAGTATACCAGTCTGTCTGCCCTTCTCCTTTTTTTCTCCAGGATCCTGCATGGATCTCGTAGATATTGACCGGACTGTCAAATCCAACTGTCCGGTTCTTCATCCATTTTTCATCCTTAAATTTATAACTATAAAGATCCGTTAAGATTGAGCAATCTCCTGGTCTTAATTCCATCTGGAAGCCATATGGATCACAGTGCTCTACCCTTCCGCCATTTGCTGTGTAAATGCAGTACTTATACTGCTGACCATTCTTCGCCGGAATCGGCTCTGACACATATACACCACTCTGTCCCTCCTGATACATCGGGATCTCTGTCCAGTTACTGAACTCTCCAAATACGCACACTCCTTTTGCCGATGGCGCAAACACACGGAAAATAAAATTTTCACCCTCTTTATGCGCTCCAAAATAACGATATACATCAAAAAGATGCCCTGTATAAAACTCCTTCCGCATCTCTTTTCCCCCTGTTTATTTATTTTTTTGAAAAGATATGTTTGATAAAAACATACATTACAATAGCAAATGCCATCAGATATCCAAACGCACCGATTGCCGGAATCCCCCACAACCTTGGCTGCATATTGGTTGTACAGATAATGCTGGAACTGATCAGAAGTGCCATCACCCACAGCCCCATTACAATATTCCGCACCAACCTCCTGAGCAACCCGGAAAGCTCATCCGAAGTATGAAGATCCAGATTGACTCTGGTCTGTCCTTTCATGTGACCCTGCAGGATGTCTGCTGCAAGGGAAGGAATATCCATTGCCTTGTGAAGAGAACGATACAGTCTTTTTGCATCATTCTTTATCTCTTTTTTCCACTGTTCCTTCGTCAGAAAGCTCTCCTTCATCCGTGCCGCCGCAATCTCAACCATGTTGATCTGCGGACTGATCTCGGCAAGCACACCTTCCATATTGGCGAGTCCTCTTGCAAGCATAGTAAGTCCATGAGGCATAGAAATTTTATTTTCCTTCATCACTTCCATCAGATCCTGCATAACTTCCGCAATATCGATATCACCCATATCAATCGTTCCATATTTTGCCATCAGATTATTGATATCTTCATACAGCTTGCTCTGATCCGGCTTTCCACGGAACTCGCCAAGTGCCATCACCGCTTCCTGGATCAGACCGATGTCATTCTCTGCCACACCTTTGACTGCATTGCTGATCTGTTCCCGGTCACGCTCGGTAAGTCTTCCCATCATTCCCATATCGATCCAAACAATCTTTCCATCACGGATACGCACATTGCCTGGATGCGGATCAGCATGAAAAAAACCGTCCTCCATAACCTGGCGAATGTAATTATCTACAAGCTTTGTTCCAATCTCATTCAGATCATAGCCATTTGCCAGCAGATTTTCTTTATCGTTGATTGCAAATCCATCAATATATTCCATCACTAGCACATGGTTGGTCGTATATTCGCGATAGAGCCGAGGCGTTGTAACAAAAGCCACATCCTGATTGCGCTGGGCAAATTCTTCCATACTGGCTGCCTCCAGAAGGAAATTCATCTCCTGCTGGGTGACAGTCCAGAGCTCGTCCAGAACCATGTTAATATCCACCATGTCCTTGATCGTACCTGGCGGGACCAGCTTTGCCGCTTTGTGGAGCAGACTGATATCTCTGGACATTACCTTATAGATGCCCTGCCTCTGAACTTTGACGACAACATCTTCCCCAGTCTTCAGAACCGCCCGGTGGACCTGTGCGATCGATGCCGATCCCAGTGGATGCACATCAATGCTCTGGAACACTTCGTTCCACTCATAACCGTAGGACTTGCGGATCACTTCTGCTACCTGTTCAAATGGCATCGGTGTCACCTCGGAATGAAGCCGCATCAGTTCTTCACAATAGCTTTTCGGAAGAATGTCGGAATGCAGTGACATGATCTGACCAAGCTTAATATAAGTCGGCCCCAGATCCTCCAGGATCAGCCGGAGCTTTTCCGGGGTAAGTCCACCGGTAATCCCATGTTTTCTGAGGACTGCTGTCATCTCCCGCAGTCTGGAACCATATTTATTTGACTCTTTTGGCTGGTTTTTGTTACTCATTCATGTCCTCGTTGCCAGATTCGATTGCTTCAACTTCTTTTGCTGCTTCCTCTGCCGTCTCTGTTTCAACAGTTTCAGCCGTCTCTCCTGCCTGTTCTACAGCTTCTTCTACTTTTTCTGTTTCTTCTTCAGAAACTGCTGCTTCACGCTCATAAATTCTTTCTTTGAGCTGTTCAATCTGCTCCGGTGTCATCTTATCAAGCAGCTCGTCCAGTTCTTCCGGTGAAGATGTCTTAACAGAAACATTGACATTTTCTTTTACAGTCTTCTTGATATTGTGGCGAAGTTCCTGATTCAGAACTTTTCCCTGTTCTACAGCTGCTTCTCCACGTTCTGCCATCTTATCCAGAACCTCTTTTGACTTTTCTACAGTTACTGCTGCTGTACCAATCCCTGCAAGTAATACTTTCTTAACTCCATCTCCTAAACTTCCCATAACGTCTATCTCCTTTCACAATTTCAATCTGCTTTAAAACCCAAGGAATGTAAGCCCCTTTGGCAGAAAAATAATAATCCCGGCGATCGCTGCCATAATTGCTGCGATCAGAACCGCACCTGCTGCTGTATCTTTTGCAATCTTTGCAAGTGGCTTCCGCTCTTCCGTCACCAGATCGACCACCGCTTCTACTGCGGTATTGACCAGCTCCAGCGCCATGATAAGCCCAAAAAGTGTCAGGCAGATGCACCATTCCAGCGATGAGATCTTCAATATCACTCCGGCAATCACTACCAGAATCGCTGCCGCACAGTGAATCTTCATATTCCGCTCTTTTTTGATACAGGTACCAATCCCTTCAAATGCGTATCCAAAACTTTTATAGAGCGGATCTTTCTTCTGACTGTCCATATTTCATCACCTGCTTCTTATTATTGTCTTTATTTTACCAAATCAGCTCTATAATAACCAGTCTTTTCCGTATTTTCTTTCTATACAATCTGTAAAAATTGTAAATTTGTATTTGTATGATGTAAGAATCAAAATTCACTTTTGACATTCACATCATTTAATGTTGTGACAAAAGGTATTTTGACCCCTTTGATACCAGATTGCTACGTGCTTTGCACTCTCGCAATCCTCATCATTTGTATTGAAAAAAGCGGAAATACCATTTCTGATATTTCCGCTTCTCTGTCTGTTTATTTTATCTCTAATTCATCCATCGTTGTTTCCGCATTCATTGCAAAAAGTACACCTCCGAGGAATCCCGGGAAAACAATCGCATATCCTGCAAATATGATCAGCCAGGATATTCCTTTTAACGCCACCAGACTGACAACTCCCCAAAGTGCTGCACCTATAACCCCACACAATAATGCATTCGTCAGCAGAAACCATCCTGTCATACTCTTTTTCCCATATTTTTTATTCTTCCAGAAATCCCACAGCTTTCTCATTTTACATCTTCCTTTCCAAATTCCTTACCTTTAACAGAATCTTAACAAAGGTATGTAAAATCCAAAGGATCTGCCATGTAAAATCTATGTAAGAATTTTAAATCACCTGATGCTTCAGCCACTTTCTGCTGTGGAATCTCCACGAAAAAATAATCCCACGGAGTGTCCAGTCTGAAAACATTCCGATCCACACGCCCATCGCTCCGACACCAACTATCCGGATCATAAATACGCTAAGGCAAAAACGGCACAGCCACATCGTCGTGCAAGATGTGAGCATTGAAAATTTCACATCCCCGGCTGCGCGCATACCATAGCCCGGGATAAATGCCATAATCCATACCAATGGCTTTACAATCGTGATCCACATCGTCATATGGATACACATATCCGCACTTTCTTTTTCCATACCACCAAGGATCGTGATCGGTTTTGTCAGTACAAATACACTCAGACAGCTGATGATCAGAATCACTTCCGCAATCATACAAAGCTTTTTGATATAGTAAACCGCTTCATCTTTTCTGCCAGCCCCAATACACTGTCCAACAATCGTCATCAACCCAACGCCAACTCCGATTGCTGCAATTCCATTCAGATTTTCCAGAATACTCGTCATTGCCTGTGCCGCGATTGCCACTGTGCCGAGCGTTGATACGGAGGACTGAATCGCAAGCTTTCCAAGCTGGAACATACTGTTCTCTACCCCTGAAGGGATACCGATACTTAGAATTCTCCGGATCATCCGGAAGTCTGGACGGGTTTTCAGATAATCACGCACCACGATCGGCTGCCTGTCCTGACGCAGCTGGGCCAGAACTACAACTGCACAGAAAACACGTGAAATCAGAGTTGCAAGTGCTGCCCCTGCAACACCCATATGAAATCCCCAGATCAGCATTGCATTTCCTGCAATGTTCATCACATTGGATATCATGGAAATGAGCATCGGACCTTTCGTATTATCCTGTGCCCTGAAAATCGATGCTGCCGAATCATAAGCTGCGATAAACGGAAAGGACAGTGCCGTGTAGAAGAAATAAATTTCCGACGCACGCATGACCTCCGCCTCCACTGATCCAAAGATCAGACGCAGCATCGGCTTTTGGAAAACAAGACAGATCAGGCTGATCACAACCGAAATTGCCGTAATAATAAACAGCACCTGCCTTGCGGATTCATTTGCCCGCTTCACATTCTTCTGTCCGATATACTGTGCACAGACGATCGCACCTCCTGCCGCCAGCGCAGAAAACGCCTGGATCACCAGCACATTGATCGAATCCACCAGCGATACTGCTGAAATCGCCGCAGATCCCACATTGCTTACCATCATTGTGTCCGCTGTTCCCATGATGGAGTTCAGAAGCTGTTCCAGAACGACCGGTATCAGAAGATCTGCAATCATTTTATTTGTGAACATATGCTTTTGTTCCATTTTCTTTTAACTCCCTTTTTCCTCTGCTTCTCTCTTACTTCATTCCTGATTTCAAATAATTTCAAAAAAATCCCTTTGCTATTATGGTCTTCTTAAACTCAAAATGCAAGTATTTTTTTGCCCTGATGCGTTTAACAGACGGCTTTCTTTCTATCTCACAAAGTTTTCAAACCCAAATGAGGCAGAAACCGTTTTTTTCATACATACTTTCTACCTATCAGCACATACTTATCTTATCCTGCCGGCAGTTTTTAAGATTTTCACTTTTTTCTGCCTGTGCCATATCAGATAAGGAGGTCCCCATGAAAAAAGAAAAACATTCTGATATTTCATCCCGCAAAAAATCCAATCAGAAGATCATCGATTCCTACGATTATCTGTCTAATGCAGCATCTGCGCAGGACTGCACCGGTCTGATCCCTGTCGGTCCCACAAACAGAGCAGAGCTGGAATCCTACGAAGAAGTCTATCATTATCGACCACCGAAAATTGATCCGGAGAAATGTGAGTGACTTCTATCGACCAAATAAGGAACGGTTTCGCTCTTTTTGTCCGAAACCGTTCCTTATATTTACGCTGGTAACTACTACTATAACATGAAAAAGCATAGAACATCCTTTGTCTCATTTTCTACAAAAATCATCCCGGTAAATTTCTGGTATCCTGCCTTTTTCGCCATCTCCAAAGAAACCCGCAGGCGCTCGATTTCCCGGCTGCGCAGCTTTTCAAAATGTTCGATCGTATCTTTTCCTTCATAGCAATAGCCCTTTGTTCCAACCAGGGCATATTCGCCATAAGAATAAAAATTATTCTGGAGAAATTCCAGACGTTCAGAAAACATTTCCTTCATTTGCACCAAGATAAACGGTAATCTTCATCTTCTATTCCTCATCAAAATCTACTTCAAATACGCCTTCCGGTGTCTTCATGGTCAGGATTCCAAGATTAAAATCATCATCCTGAATCGTGATATGATATTCAAACACGACATCATCATCAAATTTGGAAAGTAAAATATATTCTCCATTTTCCTTTCCTTCAATCTGATCACAGATATCATCGTATACATCCTCTCCGGAAATCAGTCTCGGATATCCGGATGATTTGATTTTCTTTTCAATTGCTTCATATAATTCGTTCATGCTTTCTCTCTCTTTCTTTTTTTCATTTTATGTTGTTCTTTTTACGAGAATCTGATCTTACATCTCCTCCCGAAATCGCACATTTTAATTTATGCTGATTTCAGCATAACATACTCGCTCTATATTTTCTACTTTGACCAGGTCAGTTCTTCCTTCCCGGTATAATCAAATTTACCATCGTTTTTCTCTTCCAGCGCCTTGATCATATGATAGGTGTATTCATTATACGGCATCGGGATTCCAAGCTCTTTTCCCATCCGAACAAGCGCGCCGGAGAACATATCGATTTCCGTGTGGCATCCGGCATCCAGATCCTGCAAGGTGGAATATCTGGCTGACGGTGGAACCGCACTTCCACGTCCGGACGAGCTTTCGGTCTTGCTCATATCGATTCCTTTTGCCTGTGCGACTGCTTCCAGCTCTCTTTTTAATCCGTCACTGATTGCTTTCATGTGCACGCTGTCACGGTAACATCCAACGCCTGCTCCCAGAATCGCCTGCGGCAGATTGCTGCACACATTCAGGCAGAACTTGCACCAGATCTCTTCCTGAATATACTCTGTGGAGCGGAAATGAATCCCGGTATCTGCAAATAACTTTTCCACTGCTTTCACCCGCTCGCTGTCGAACGGCGCGGACGGTTCTCCGAAAATGATTCCAAGTGTGGTCGGTGGATCAAAATGATAACCGTCTTCCTCTTTATGTGAAGCCACTTTAATCAGTGCCGGTAACACATGCTCCATTCCCACTGTTCTGCCAATGATCTCTTCGCTGTCAACACCGTTCATCAGACTCATGATCACCGTATGCTCGCCTGTTACTTTTTGTATACTCTCCAAAGCACCTTCCAGTGAACCGTATTTCAAAGCAACCACCATCAGATCCACATCATGTGCCTCATCCGGAGACCACACCTCCGGATGGTAAGTCTTGCCATTGATCGCACATCCGTTCTTTTTCAGACGTTCTGCTCTTTCTCCTTCAGCGATCACTCCAAGCCGGATATCTGATTTTTCAGAAAGGCCCCAGATCACATAAGAGCCTACTGCTCCCGCACCTAAAACTGCAACTGATTTTATCTTCATCTTCTCTCACCTCGTAAATTTTCTATTTTTCAGCCTTTCGGAGTACCCTTGCCGGATTGCCGACGATTCCCGTCTTTTTCAATAAAATTCCAAGAACCATGACAAACGCCAGAGATGCTGCACGTAAAAGTACCGCTGCCATTTTGTTGTCCTCCTGATGTATGTTATTTTCTCTTTATCTCCGCATCGGTGTCCTAACTTCAATCAGATTGCCGTCCAGATCATAAAAACGGATCACTTTCTGTCCCCAGCTGTACGTCATCAGCCTGGTGACATATTTGGTTTCCGGATACAGTTTTTCTAATTTTTCAGTAAATGTTTCAATATTCCGCTCTTCAAAATAAAGTTCACAGGAATTATTCTCCGGGACAACTTCTTTTCCTGTAACATCCTTCCAGACTTTTTCGTCCTGTAAAACAAGTCC
>OLON01000968.1_pt1 | contig 17664 bp, 17 predicted proteins | sample 1672691 | NCBI WGS metagenome assembly OLON01 (sample SAMEA3136714, study PRJEB25190) | human gut metagenome | biome: human gut; feature: human-associated habitat; material: faeces | place: Austria | collected 2013
GGGATTGGCGATTTATCTCCGACTTGGGTGTGGCTGATTTAACCTGACTCCAATATCACCAAACCTGCGCAATCATCCTAAGCTCCTCTTATAAGCACAACAATACGATCATTTTCTTGGACACTTTTTACGAGAGGAGTTCCCAAAGTTTCTTTCTCGCAAGAGCGAGGCTGTACTTGATTGCGCGGTCCGAACAGCCCTCGATCCGCGCAAGCGTCCTAACCGAAAGCCCCTCGAGGTGATGCAGGAGGAAGCGCCTTCGCGCCACATGAGGCAGCTTCCCCAACGCTCTTCGAAGTTCCGCAAGCTCCACTTGACGCATTAATGCCTCTTCGGGCGTCTCCGCACACTCCCCATTCAGGAGATCGCCTTCACTCATGCCTTCGAGATGCCACGAATGCCTCGCCTCACGACGCTCAAGTCTCCAGTACTCACGCTGCAAGTCGTCTAGAAGATCGCACACTTCACGAGGAGCCTCCACCTCGCGAGCATTACGTGCGTCGGTCTTTATGGTGACGACACACCTGTCGCTACCATCTCCGACGGTTTTCCATTCGTAGAAACGCCCCATGCGCAAAGCTCCTTTGCTCGTTCGACACAGGAGCAGGCGCAGGAGCCCGTCTCCCTAGAAGACGGACAGGAGCTGGGATGGAGGGGAAGTCGTTCGACAAAAAAAGACCCGAAGGTCCCTTTTCGTTAGATGTGGTAACAATATTTCATTTGCAGCTGCCAAGAAGAGGGTTCGCCCGTGCGTAAGAGGAGCAACGCGAACCGCAGCAAATTTGCTTGATGGCCCCAGCTTCGTTAAGCCCAACAGAGAGAGACAGTTTCTTCCGCCAGCTCCGCCCGCATCAGACAAAGCACTGTCGCGCGAATACGCAAGACCTCTACGCACTGGCTCCGGCGAATCGCTAGTCAACGCTACAATCGAAATCTCGTCGAGCAGAAGGTCGCATCCGGCGTCCGAATAGGCTGTGCCCGTCTAGCTACAACCAAGAACCACCGCTCATGCTATTCAATTTCATTGTTTTATAATAATGTTTTGAGTATATGTTAATTCGCAGATGACTAATTATTACTCTACGATAATTTTATCTAACCAATATCGAGCTCTCAGCAGGCCGAAAACGCAAGCGAACCCCGCATGCGCAACAATCGCAATGCGGGGTTCACCAAACAAGGAAAGCAAAGAACACATCCCGAACTGCCGTCCATGCAGCCCGGGATGCAGTGCTGGCGCTCTTGCTTCCGTCAACTCCCCAAAAAACAGCGCGGGTAGTTTCAATCCTTACCGTCGGCGTCACTGCCATCGGGCAGATCCGCATCCATTCCCCTTCGCCACTCGGCAATCGACGGGTTGATAGACGCCATCGCTTCGTCCACAATAGTTTTAATGCTTTGGCAGATAGCCTTCGCCACAGGATTGCTGTCAATATCGCGCGCAGGAGTCACAATCACCTCCGTTGGCTTTTCTATGTCCTTGAAAATGGCCTCGTACAGATCGGAGGCTTTCAGCTGCGGGTCCTCGGTGGACACCGAAAGGTTAGGGTAACCCTTAATTTTCACGCTCCCATTCTCGAGACAAAGTTGGATTTCCTTACGATCCATAGCGCTTGAGCCTCTTTCTGACGACATCGGCCCCTCCTTCCACGGTTTCTGCTACGACATCAAGAATGCTGTATTCTCCGCAATCATATTCCAGGGCGCCACTCTGCACCTTTATTTGTCCGTCCTCTCCTCTTGCTAGGGAGATCACGTTGTCGACATCAAGATTGACTACAAATTGCGGGTTATGGGTAACCATGATCACCTGACGACGCTCCGACATTCTCTTAAATGAGCCAAGTACATGCTTGCGGATTGCGGTCTGGGAAATCTGGTCTTCGGGCTGATCAATGATGTACATACCAAAGTCGTCTTTTTCGGCTATTAAGTCGAAGTATATCTGAGCGTACAGGCCGGGAGAGGGCTCGGAATTGATGCCGATCTGATCGTTGGTGATCTTCAAGCGCTCCGAGATAGATTCCTCGATAGCCGCTTTCAGCTTCTGAGAAACGACGGTCATGCACTTGTCGACACCGGGTTTATCCCGAGAGACCGCACTCGCGACATCGGAGGTCAAAAGGCTCGTGGAATGGCTGAATCCTTTAATTATACCGTCAATGTCTCCCTTGTTAAAAACCTTCTCCATGACGTCCCTCAGATAAGCGTCGTCGAGCTTATCGGGCTTGCGCTCAGATACGAAAAGAAAGCTCCCCATCGGTGTCGGGACGGCATGCTCGGGTGCGTCCTTCACCTCGAAAGGTACGTCGCGCCGACGATTTTTCAGCTCGCAAGCCTCGGCCATCTTTTTGGACACGTTTCTCAGTTCTTCGGAGTACGCGTCCGAACGCACCTCCTCATCTGTCTTCAGCTTTTTCAGACGCCCTTGCTCTTTTTTCGCAGCAGCTACAACAGCCTCGATCTTCGCGTTCTGGAACGCCATCTCATTCTGCTTCGCTTCCGCAAACTCCAAAAACAACCGGAGTTTCTCGATTGCTTCCGCGAAAACAAGCTGCGCTTTCTCGTCAAGCTTGCCGAAGATGCTCGCATGCTTTTCCCGTATCCCCTCAAGCTGGGCGATCTCAAGCTTGACAGCGTTCACAAGGTCGTCCGCCTCTTTTATTTTCTCCTTTGGGATCTTTGTAGATATGCTAAGGCTTGGAGAGGGCCGAACGACCTGAACCGACACTGAGCACTCTTTGAGGGCTTCTAGGCAATCGTTGTATGCCAACTTCCCGCCCAGCGAGTTTAAGCAAGCCTCGAACAGGCGACCAACAGCCCGCTTGCTCCCCTCAATGTCGGCGTGCCTTTCGAAGTACTCCGCGAACACCTCTCCTTCACTCTCGCCAGCATGCAGAGATTCCAGAGTTTTACGAACGCTCTCCTGATCGTCAAACCAAAGTATCTTTGCCTCCGGTATCTCAGTCGCGACGTCAAATTTCTCTTTTTCGCAATAGGCGTCATAACCTGCCGCCAGCTCTTTACTGGACAGCTCCCGATACCTCGTTGCCTTATGGAGGATAAAGGACTTTCCGATAGAGTTGTCCCCGATAAGTACATTTATGCCAGGAGAAAGCGGCACTGACATTTTATCGCCTCCAACAGAGAGGTCCAGCGTCTCCTGCACAGCCGAAGTCGCACTGAAAAAGGCGTGATCCCCTACTTTGATTCGAGAGTGATCGGTAATCGCCATCACCAAGCCCTTGAAGCTCGGAAGACACTTCACGCGGCTGAAAGCTGTCTCATCCTCACGCCCCACGAAGGTTTGGTCCTTGCAGGGGTAAACGCTCCAGTCATGGCAGTCGCTTCCCAAGACAAATGGCACATCGTTTTTCGAATACGAGGAGATTAGCTCTTTGATATCCAATTCCTTGTGCCTATTTTTGAGCTCGATAGCATCAACGAATTCTGTCAGAATCACCTCATCTGCCAACTCATGACCCAAGCTGCTTATATCGCATTTCCTCTCCTGTCCCGCAGATTTCTCATGCCCAATCAGTACCACATCTAGGCCGATGGCTCTCAGTATCTTCGTGAACTTCTCCGAGGAGAAGGCGTCTCCCGAATCGTAAGAGGGCTTTCCGAGCGAGTCCGAAATAGCATCGTTGAGCTGGGCAAGCACTCCCGGCTTCCTGTCGTCAAATACAGCAACAATATGTATCCTCGTAGGCTTGGAGTTTGTCTTACCGTCCGTGTTGATCGAGCCGTCGCTCTCGGAATAATCAACCGTGAACTCCACCCCTGGAAGCACGCACTGCAACGTGCCCTGCCCCTCAAATCGTTTCAGCTCCTGATACAACTCGTAATCAAAGCAATCGTGGTCGGTGATGGCGCACATTGTCACACCAACACCCTCTTCGGACAAACGCCCTACGAGTCCGGGGATCCCCCCAACATCGCAAAGCGCCAGCGCTTTGTCGCCCTTGTCGCGGGTTTTCGTGCTCGCCGAAGAATGAATGTGCAGGTCTATCACTTGGGGAGCCAGCACGATGCGTGGCATAGAGCCGCTTTCCGTGCCCGAGCCTGTCTCCATAGCAGCCACCTTCCTTTTCGAATCGCCTAGCGCAGCCGTCGCTCGCAAATATCCGATGGGGCGCCGACGCAGAAAAGCACCAAAGCACAGCTATTGGGACCCTTCTGCTCAAATAACAAGATTTATCATACCATAATAATCATAGTTTCGAGCGAAGCATAAGAGAGGGTTATTGCAAACAGCGCAAAATCACCCGTGCGTCTCTTGGGACCATAATGGATATATTAATCATATTTTGATAATCTTGTCCTTTCTGTAAATTTATTATGTTATAATAAATTTACAGAAAGGAGGTTCAGTGGTTCTTCTACAGGAGAAGCGGGCAGATCGCATGACAGCCCCGAGAGGAACCCAGCATCGCAGAAATAACTATGTTAGGAGAAAGCATGTCAGATGAGATTAAAGGCACGGCCAGCTCGATCTCGCGCAAAGAGTTTCTCGTTGCTCTAGGCGTCAGCGCTGCAGGCGTCATCGCTACCGTTTCCTCGCCAAACATCGCCTTTGCCGAGGGGGAATCTGCTGGCTCATCGCCGTTCGCTCCAGCTAACACGGAGCACTTCCGCGTCGTAACCGAAGAGGAAATCGATCGAATGTGGGAGGAGGCCATTGCGAATGCCAAGGCAACGGGCGGGGAGATCGTCCTGAACGAACCCCATCCATCAACCCCCCCAATCGTTCCCTACAACAGAGTAAGCGCAACGGTGCAGGGCAGCACAACCGTTGGCGGCATCCCTGATAATGTCTATCTTTTGGCAGTGTACGAGAATTCGCAAAACCAAACTCGGATCAGCAAAGTGTACGACAAGTATGCTTACGGATTTCACAGCACGTGCGAGCATGGAACGTACAGCCATGTAATCGGCGACGGAGGGCGCACCCTTATCGTAAATGCCACAGTAACCCTTCGCAGCGCAGCGGGACTCGCACAGAGCTTCAGGCTTCACGGCGAGTTTGGCCCCAAAGGGGGCAGCTACCTGAACATCGCGTACATATAGGCCCCTCTATGGAAATCGCGCATATGGGATCCTCCGAGCTTCTGATCCTGGCGTGGCTGCTCTTCGCCAAAGTTATTGTCGTCATTCTCGTAGCTATCATCATTTACTTCGTTGTCAGAAAAGCAGTCAGGGTTGAGATGGACAGAGCCCTACGTGGATCCAAAAACATCTATGATGAATAAGCCCGGCAGCTCAAAGGTGGATCGTGTCCTACTCTTAGCCGTCACAATGACAACTCGCCAGCGATGCATGCATGAAATCGGATAAAAGGAACTGCTAGAGGGGGATGCCGAAGCGCATCCCCCTCATTATTGCGAGAAGCACAGAACAGCTACTGCAAAGCGTACGATACGCACCGCGCCATGCTGCACCAATACAAGCAAGCGCGTTGGTCACTTTGCCAATAGCCTAATATCAGACCCCACATATTCCATACAGCCTTTGTGGGCCGAGACGAATCAGCTGGAAGCACAAAGTACCTGTCACCGCAAGCACAGAGCCTAAGGCGAGCAAAGCGATGGTGCTTAGCACGAACATGCCAGTAACGGGGATTCCGCAAATGCAATTTAAAGCCACAACAGCAGCGACACCCGACACAGCAGCAGCTACCATCGCAATTGCGAACAGTTCGCTCGCAACGATCGCAACCACCGTACGGACACGCGCCCCCATCAAAACAAGCAAATCAAAGAAACGAGCAAATTGTCTTCCCGCAGTCACAACCGAAAAAATGAGAAAGGATACGAATGCGAATACGACTGCCGCTATCTGCAAAGCATCGCTGCTCGCAAACGGAAGCAACTCCTGGGCTAAAATCATTGCAGACTGGCAAGCATCTTCGCGGTATTGCAGTGAAGTTGGTACTCCCAAGGACTCTAGCTGCTCCACAGCAGGCAGAATCAGCCGATCGTTTTCTGCGTAAATACTGATTGAGAAGGGCTTCATACTCCCATCTTGGATACCGGCAGCCACAATTCCATTCGTGGGAGCAAACGACGGCACGATGGCCGTTACCTGCAGTACCGCATCTACGCCCGACACGCGTTGCACAACATGTATTTCGTCGGAGACATTTACGCCTAGTCGCGAAGCAAGACTATCGTCTACCCAAACGCTTCCATCTGCTAAATCAGAATGCATTGATTCATAGTTGAAGACAGTCGCATCGGCGGACAGCATCGACCTGCCGTCAACTGCGTGAAGCACTGTATCTTCGGCGATGCCTTCGTGCTCGATTACTACCCGGTAATCAGCGACGAGAGCCCCACCATCTTCAAGTTTTCGAAAGAGGTCTCCTCCCGCATCGCCAACTTCCTCAATATTCGCGGACACAAAGACGTCAGCACCCATCTGAGCATATGGCCAGCTGTAGTAAAACTCTAAAACAACATTCTGATATGCATAGAATCCAGCAATCGAAAGAGATGCAACGACTAGAGCGACCATCAACGGCTGCCGAATCACATCCGCAAAGCCGTAGCTTAAACAGAACATACCAAAATCCACGGTGACCCCTCAACGTAGTTCCAAAAGAGAGTCAGCTAACATGGCCACTTCCCGATCGTGCGTTACAACGACAAGAGCCGTTTGCCGCTGCTCTCTTTCTCGGCACAGCATGTCCATCACGGACAAAGTTGATCTCCTGTCGAGATTTCCCGTAGGCTCATCAGCAAGGATTAGCCTTGGCTCATTGATAAACGCCCTCGCAATCGCCACTCTCTGTTGTTGCCCCCCAGACAATCGCGACACTTTTGACTTAGCTTTCTCCTGCAGTCCGACTTTTGCGAGCATTTCCTTTGCGAGCTTGCGCGCCCCGGATCTTGCAACTCCACGAATCAGCGCGGGAAGCGCCACGTTATCAAGTGCTGAGAGTTCTGGGATCAAATTGAAAAACTGGTAGATCATCCCGATTTCGCGATTTAGATAGAATGCATGCTCTTCCTCAGAAAATGACGATAAATCCTTGCCCGCAAAAACAACATGGCCTCTCTTAGGACTTTTCAGCCCTGCCATTAAAGCGAGAATGGTAGATTTTCCGGTGCCAGAAGGGCCCATAATAGCCAAAAACTCACCTTCATGCACATGCAAAGACATGCTGTCCAAGACACAGAGGCCCCCGTCTTTGCCCCCGTAAGAAAATGAAACATCTTCAAAGCGCAGCAATTCAGCCATATCCTAACCCGCCTCTTCCATCAGATAGTCGCAAATGTCCATTCGATGCATCCTCAATGCGAGTATTCCGCATTGGCAAGCGGCGGCAAGCAGCAATACGCCAGCAGCAGCTATCAAAACGGTTGCCTTGAGCGCAGGTGGAACCCAGATAGGATACGCATAGACGGAGAACATAAAACCAACCATACAGCCTGCGATAGCGATTGCGGCGTATAAGGCTAGCGCCCCAATGAAGAAAGCTCGCAGCAAAACGCCTCTCCTTTCCCCCAGCGTGAGAAAAACGACCATATTTCTGGTTTGATTTTGCAATCGCCTAAAGCCATCAAGAGCAAGGAAGGCTAGCACGGCCATCTGCCCAACTACTACGACGATAATGAACGTCTTTACGCCGCTCCGGTCTCTAGCATAGGCATCTTTTGCCCACTGAACTTCTTCGGCGGCGGTCTCGAGGTACACATCCGTCAAAGCTGCTTCTCCCTCTGCTTGCAGCCATTTTGTTTGCACCGTTCCCTGGTCGCTCCCCACGATGTACAGCTGTGTACACGAGGCGCTTCCGTCTTGCTCGTAAGCTTGAACACTCTCCGGGGGTTGGAACATAGCGATCCCCTCGAACATGGAGCTAGGCTTCACAACGGCGCTGACAGGAATCTCGCTAAAAACGATATCGTCTGCGAAGTCCAATTGGTCAGCAGGCGAACCGTCAGGCACCGGAACCGACTGAGCGCCCTCGCTCCCTTCCGGAAAGAGAAGCCCAACATAGAGCACGTCTTTAGCGGAAACCCCCAAACTTTGAGCAGTAAGCGCATCGATTATCAGCCCTTCTCCAGAGTGCGGATCTCCATCGAGGACAAAACTCTTTGGCACGTAGACATCCGCAGGAAAAACCTGTCTGTCTGGCTGATTTAGTAAACGAGTCGGAACCAGCTTCAAGGGAGTACTTGCCGCATCACGAAGAGCTTCGCTATCTACAGAGACAAGACTCTCCGACATGCACGAATCCACGATTTTCGAGCCTGGATACATCTCCTCCAACGTCGAACTCAACTCATCGACTTCGGCGCGCGATCGAAACGCGAAATTGATCTCGGCGCTCCAAGGGGGCGTCTCAGTTGAGCGCTCTTTGTATTCAAGGTAGGAAGGATAGGCGAGCGAGTAGGTCACAATGAACGCGATGGATACGAAAAGAAGAAAGGGTATCGTGATAGATCGCGCGGCTGAGAGGGCATTTTCTCTGACGAAGAAACGGATTGTGTTCACTGCCTCTCCTTCCCACAATTTTTCAATCTATTTGATTGTCTTTACGTAAGTAAAGGCAGTTGCTCCCTCAGAAGTGTCAGAATGCGTCGTTTGCCCATGCGCAAGTGACTTGGAGGAGCCCGACGCTGCCGTTGCCTTTATGGTGTACTTTCCGCTCCAAACCGTCTTTCCGTAGAACCACGACGGAGACGTCTTCTGCCTCCAGACAGAACCAGACGTCCGAATGGCGGTCGCTTGGCTCCAGCCTCCATTCGTGCTGCCCGTATAGCTAGTTACTGAAGGCTTGGAATAGTAGGCATAGGGAATCTCCGTGAGCCAGTCGCTCATAAATGGCACACCAAGAGGCCCAAGCCCCCACATTGCATACGTCGTTTGACACGAGAGTGTCGCCGATTGCCCGACGGACACGGAGCTCTTAGAGGACGAAATCGTGTTCTCAATATCAGCCGCGTAGGCATTCCCTGGCAGTGCAAGCAGGCAGGCAACTGCAACAACGGCAGCAGCAATCACCCCGTTTCGTTTTAACATCGTAGTATTCATCTTTCGTCTCCCTTCGCCTCGGCTATTTGGGTACGTGCATTTAGAAATTTGTCCTTTGATGCGACCGACACACCGCATCAATTAAGCCCTTCCAGCTCATCCTCTTCATCTAAATGCAATTTCAATTTATCATATTTTGGAAAACTTTACAATATTCTTATTCTTATACAATAATTATTTCTGGTACAGCTCTATCGTTGGCACAATAGTCAGAATTACAATTGCGCCCTATTTGACCCACGATGAGGGCCGTTTTGCTCAATGCATTAATCGTACAATTGCTGCAGCTGCCATTTGCTAACGCTGCAAATCATAAATGAGGTAGCGTACACTATTTCACACTGTCAGCACGACACAAAATATCACCTGGAGCGCAATCTAGCTCCTCGCAAATTGCCGCTAGCGTGCTGAGCCTGATTGCTTTGATTTTTCCCGTCACAAGACGACTCAAATTCGCTTCCGTAATTCCAATACGACTCGCAAGTTCGCGAGAGCTTAAACCGCGCTTTCGAAGCACCTCTCGAAGCTCGATCTCAATGATCATCCGCCATCTGCCCCCTAGCATCAACGTAGCCGGATCTCTAGCTCTTCTTCACCTGTTAAGTCTTCAAATTAGCTGATATATCAGTCGATATTGAACCAATATTACCATAGTCTTCGAATATGTCTCCTATCGAAGAAGATATTTACCAAGGTAGACAACGAGTAGCTTGAGGGGGCATTCAGTTCAAACCTTGAGAGAGGCGGAACATGGACAAACGCGTGATCGCGATCCACAGATACAGAGATTCTCTTACTAGCATCAGCAAGGTACTTCAATGGGTTTTCTTGGTTGCTTTCTTTGCGTATCTGGTTGTCGTCGTCGCTGTTGTCGCTTTTGCACTGTTGCCTCCTAGCGGATTCACGCGTATCGAGCCCGCTAGCGGCATTCTCTTGCTGCCTATTGCATGCAATGTCGCCGCTGGCGGGACAGCCCTGCTTTTGATAAGTCTTATGTTTCGAAAGATCGCTCTTGGACTTTCGCCCTTTTGCCCATCTGTCTCAAAAGCCTTAGCAGTGCTTGGAGGCGTTCTGTTGATTGGAGTGGCCAGCGATGCGCTAATTGCCCCTGGAACCCAGATCGGCTCAATCAGTGCCACCTCAATGATGACGTTTGATTATGGAGGGTCTAGCCAGAACACCTTCAACTTTGACGGGAAAGGCTTACTTATTTCGATTTTCTGCTTCGCCCTCTCCATCATCTTCCGATATGGTACAGTCTTACAAAACGAAGCCGACGATTTAATGTAGTAAGAAGGCCATGAAGTACGCGATCCAACTCGGGAAGCTAATGAAGGAACGTGGCGTAACCGGAAATGACCTGGTTCGCATTACGGGACACACGCCAGCCAATATCTCCAGACTAAGGCAGGGCAAAATCCGTTCCGTACGTTTTTCGACTCTTTTTGCAATATGCGACGAGTTGGATTGCGCGCCTGGGGACATTCTTATTCGCGTCAACGACGAAGAAGCTCAGCATCTAGAAAAGGGCACTTACATAATCGATCTCGACAACGACGACGGGCAATCGACCCCATAGATCAATCGTCGATCTTTATCATCCGTTTCAACAAGATAGGAGCGCCATGCGATTCGGCGATCATATCGTCATGTTCAACCTCGGCCGCATCCCAATGATCGGCAACTTGAACAACGGGTTTACTATCGGGCTTACATCCCAAGGCGCGTCGCTTTGCGCACGCATATACGACTTGAACATCACTGACGAAGAAGCCCGAAGACAAGATCCAGAATTATTTGCCGCCTTGCGGGAGAACGATTTCCTGAACGAAGAAAAAAGTGAAATGCAACTTCGCACCGCATATCTTCACGTCACACAACGGTGCAACCTCAACTGCAGGGGCTGCTATTCGCTGGACGACTCACGCAATGCTCTAAATGATGCGTCAACTGCGAAAATGAAGAAAGCAGTGGACGAGCTCGTCTCGGCTGGGTGCGAGTCCCTATTCATTTCTGGCGGAGAACCCTTTATGCGTGCCGATCTGCCGGAGATAATCGAGTACGCGAAGCGCCAGGGAATCGAACGCATCACCCTGATCACAAACGGCACACGCATCCGACGCGAGGTCCTCGAACAGATGGCGCCTTTTGTCGACGTGGTCGCCGTCTCGTTCGATGGATACAGCAGCTCATCTCCCGCTCACATTCGAAGTACGCAGCGTTTCGACGAACTGGTCGCAGCGGTCGCCCTAATTAAAGAAGTCGGAATCTCTGCGCATATAACGCCCACTATCCATGCGAAAAATGTGCATGACCTGCAACGCTACGCGGAACTAGCCAGTTCTCTCGGGACAACGATGAACTACAGTCTGCTCTCGTGCGCGTATACCGACGGCTTAAGCGATCTGATCCCAAGTGAAAAAGACCTCGAGTTTCTGGGAACTTCTCTGCTCGGCCTTGGGGCCTCTCCCTCCTTTTCTGGAAGCCCCTTTGGGGCCAACTTAAATGTCAATTTGAATTGCGGCGCGGGCACGCGGGAGATAAGTATCGCGGCGGATGGCACTGTTTACCCTTGCCATATGCTGCATCGCCCGGAATGGGCCCTCGGAAACGTTTTCGAGGAACATTTGCCAGACATTCTGGCAAATGAAAAAGCACTCACCCTGAAGTCGCTCAATGTCGAGGAATTCGAGCATTGCGGAGACTGCTGCTACAAATTTCTATGCGGCGGTGGATGCCGCGCCCGGTCGCTTTTCCGATACGGGGACCTGAATCATCGAGACGCATATTGCACCATGATCAGGTCATACTTTAGCAATCTCGAGAAAGCGCTTAACCAGCACCTCGCCCCGTAGGTCGTCAAGCCCGAGAAGCCAACTCGTATTGCTATATTGCAGTGGCTCGAGGGCGCTCAAACAAATTAGTCACTAGCCTGAGCCAAAGAACGACGAGGGCTGAAAAGATCACAGCGCCCATCCTACACAAAATACCGAGAAGGGCTGAATGGAGGATGCGCTTCGCATCATCAGAACGGCCGCATCGCTGGCTCCCGACGAAACCGACTACGCCAGGAGCCAGCCTATCATCATGCCGACCTGCGAGCTAATTGTCAGTCGAACGATCCAACGGCAGCTGGCGGGGTCCTTCCTCGATCTTGCTTAGACGATCCAAAAAGAGCTGCTCTTTATCGCGGTAATACGATGCGCGTATCACGTCGCCCGGCGCGATGCCCTCAATCATCGACCGAACCATCTCCTCCTTCGGAGTATAATCGTAGCCGGTTGTCATGATCGTCTTCTCCGAATCTTCGGATTCAACCACCAGTGCATCAGCGGTCACGGCTCTAACAACCCCGCAGAAGTCCTCCGGAACGTCCTGCGGCCGACACACCGTCTCAATAAGAGCCGCTTCGGTTTCATTGCCCTGCATCTCACACCCTGACAGCGCCAACAGGCCCGAGAAGCAAATCGCTGCAAGCCGAGAAAGCTTGGGCAACAGCCAATTTGGGCTATCTTCCATTATAGAAGGCTCCATTTACTGCCTCGTACCCATAATTGTAATTTACGCACCGAGCAAACGAGTTCCATCCGTCGTAGATAACAAGCATCGGTACCGCAGCGCTTCTTGCACCCCCTTGCGAAACCTCCGCCCATCCTTCAACCGTTACCATATGGTCGGATTCATCAGTAGATAGCCCCAGAGAGCAAAGATTGTTCGAGTTGACGTAAGTCTTGATTTTGCTAAAGGCCGGTTTTGTGGCCATCGTCTCAGTGAGGATCGTTTTGCCGCGCTGAGCGCAAAACTGCCGCACAGCCGATGCGGCCTGCGCGACTGTTGAACTCCAACCGCCCGTCGCCTTTTTGGGCCCAACCAAGTTCCAAACCGCCCTAAAGTCAGACTGAAGGCTAGCCCCTCTCACTGCTCCGTAGTTGTCGCAAACGGCAAAAGCCGAAGCCACTCCGCATGCATATCTGCCAGAAGAATCAAATCCTATTAGCATTGCGGAATCGAAGGCGCTAAATTGCTGAACAGTATTCATGTCCAACACGCTATACCTACTATACAGATTACTTAAATCGAACATGAGACTATCGATCTTTGTGCGAGCGATGTCCTGAGAATCGGTCAGCACATCATGCAAACGCCCCTCTTCGTCTCGTACCGTCTTCGTCCCTTCATCGAGATAACCGTAGCTCAAAGGCGATATCTGCACCAATTTATCGCCTGTCGCAGAGCGCGCCAAAGCTAGGGCAGCGTGCTCGGCGACATTCTCCCCCACCGCATACTCTCCAACTAGGCCGTCTAATCGAGTGTCGAAAACCACGTATCCAACCTGTCCCTCTTCGTTGGAAAAGGAGACCTCATAGCCAAAGGGCCGCAGCGATGTATCGTAAAGGAGCGTAGCTCCACCAACCGCAACCCCCTCACCCAAGTTCATGGATTTCGCGAAGTTCAATCCCATAGACGCAGCTATTTCTTCCGTAAATTCGATCTCCGTAGAGGGGAACTCGTCTTCTGCAGCAAAGCTTTTGGCTGGAAACGCAAAGGTGCTCCCAGACAAAGCGCCTAAGGCTGCTGCTTTCACAAAAGACCTTCGAGTAATCATGTTATCATTCCTCCTGCAAAATGAATTATCGTATGATGCTTTGTTGCGATTCCTTCGAGGAAAGCGTCAATGCATTGCATGCAAACTAAGCGCAAAGATCTTTGAACCTCAACTGGAACGAGCTTTAATGGAATATTGGCGCCATCACGAGTGCTCATTGGCCAAGGTAGCAGTCCATCGGCTACTACTTCTTCACTCTTAGCGATCGCGAGTCAATAAGAGAAAGCCCTATTCGCTTGAACAAAATGTTTGCATTCGTCCCAGACCAAACACTTCCCTCTCTTTGTTGTGGATATGCTGATCAGCAAACTTATTATAATATAATAAGTTTTCCTCTTCAAGGGAGTTTCACCCGAGCACGATTTGCTAACCTCAACTCGCCACAGAGACTCCTTTGGAAACCGCTTCTCGGTTTATCTCTAAAAAGCGATGCAGGGATCGCCTCTTTCGGCTTTACGCCATTTGTCTCCATTTTCTCCTTGCACCTTTTACTCCTTGGACTATAATCATATATTGATAATCACCTATTATCGGGAGGAATGAGTGCTGAACAGAGGATTAGTGGTTGTGTGTGATCGTGCATGGAGCAGAGATGATGTGAGCATTAGGTCTGATGACTTGGAATTCACGTCGCAGGTCTACTTCAATGCGCTGCAGGGTGCGCTGCATCGCATCAGCGACAGGGTTGCTGTTTACGAGTCTCCCAAGGCTTTTATAGACAATATTCGGAGCCACAGGAACGACGTTGTCTTCACGGCTATTTGGTCGGGAAGACGGTCTAGAAATAGAAAATCCCTATTACCATCGATTTGCGAATCGTATGGAATATCTTACGTCGGAGCAGATTCATATGTACAAACAGTTTGCCAAGATAAATATCTAACAAAGCTTCTCTGCTCTGATTACAATATCGAAATACCCAGAGGACGGCTAATAGACAGTCTTTCCAACCTGAATGAGCTTTCGTTGTTCGACAAATACCCGGTAATTGTGAAACCCAACATGGAAGGCAGTTCAATCGGTATTTCGGACGACAGCATCGCGGATTCTCTAGAAGACGCAATTGTCAAAACAAGAAGAATTATCGAAGACTTTCATCCTGTTCTTGTTGAAGAGTATGTTGACGGAAGTGAGGTATCAATATGTCTGGCTGGTCATAGCAATGATATCCTTCTGTGCGAAGCGGTCGAGTTAATCGTTGACGGAGAGACCGACTTTCATCATCAAATTTGGGGTCTGGAATCAAAAAAGGGAGGTAAGGCAAAATGCGACCGCCGAATTGTGACAAATGAAATCGACGAGAGTGTTTTGCGAGAAGCGAAGAGGTTGTTTTCAGATCTCGGAAAAGTTGACTATATGAGAATCGACGGTCGTATGTACGAAGGGAGATTCCACTTAATCGAGCTAACGCCAGACTGCAGCCTGCATCCGGCCTGTTTTATGGCGAAGGCTTTCGAAGCTAGGGGGATGAATTACGACGAAATGGTGGAAACGCTCGCGTCAATCGGCTTGTAGAGACTGGCCTCATCTTCGATCAGGTCAATATTGATGCAACTTAAGAAACAGACGTGCCAAGGATGTTCGAGAAGACATTTAGTGCCGTCAGTTGGCATTGTGCCACTAAGACGGCAATCGACGGTATTGCATTCATGCCTCAATCTAGAGGCTCTTTCAAGATGCAGCTCGGCAATGTCCCTTTGACCAGTTTCGGTGAAATAGAGATACAAATTATAGTGCGCGATGGCTAGAAATTGAGCATCGACACTTGAGCCAACAAGACCACTCAGCGATCTGGCCACGCGTTGCCCTCGTTCGGTATCGTGTTTCTCCAGGCAAAAAGCCAGTTTGTTGGTTTGAATCGCAATTTTACTCGTTTGAGTTAAAGCCGCTCTCTCTGCTTCTTCAAGCTGTCGCCATACGTCGTTGCCGTGAATGCCTTTCAGTAAACTGATTGCGGCTGAATTGACTCTAAACATATGCACTAGTTCGGGATGCCTTCCAAGCCTAAGTTCGGCTCTGTCGTAACAATCTTGAGCCTCGTCGAATCGACCCTGTATTGCGTATAGAAATCCTAGGGACAGTTCCGATTTGCCCGCCTGCTCGTCGAGGCCTTCCTCTAGAAACAGATTAACGCTTCGTTTTACGTCATCTAGTGCGATCAGGCGGCTTCTGGAAACCTCCGAGAGTCGAAGAAGGAAGGCCTTGACTGTGGTCGGATGAGCCATCTGGCTAACCTTATTGTTAATTGCGGCATACAACTTTGATGTGTCGGCGGAGCGCGCGATCATGTGCATCGCGATTATCTGAAACAGTTCGAGATACACTCCGATGGCCATCCCTCTGTAGAGTTTCAGGGCCTCGCCAATATAGGCAAGAGCTTCTTCGTAGTTTTCGTTGGCGATAAGTAATTGGCATCGCAGGAAAGAGCATTTTGGATTTGTCGAGCAAGATTCTTCTATTTCGTCTAGATAGTTAAGGGCATCTTCATAAGATTCGGTGCGATAGCATAGTTCAATGATGGAATAATAAGTGTCAGTGAAATGCGATTTCGACGATCGGATCGAATCAGTTATGCTTTCAAGATAACCGAGCAATTTGGTTGTGTCTATTCCGCAAATGACGAGATCCTCTAAGTAGGGAAGCATGGAGAGGAGCTTAGATTTGTCGAATTGGTTGTAGAGAGAAATAAGCATTAGCGCTGCCGCCTCTCTGTCATGCACAGAATTCGAGGAGCATGCTAGCAGGCTCTTATAATACGTCTCAGTCATCTGGAAGCCGCTTAATATGGTAGCTTTACTGCTGCCGAAAACAGACTTCAACGAATCCAGAATGCTTGCATGGCTAATTGTGATGACGCCATCATGCCGCTCGATCATCTGATTGTTTGCTCCGCTCATGTTTGCAAGACATTTTGCGATTCTTGGAGAATCAACTTCAGTTTTGATTATGTCGCCTAGCCTTCTTTCCGAGATGGCTCCATCGTGGAGAAAGACGATGGCAAGTATTAGCCGCTCGTCTGCTGTCAAAGCGCAAATGAGATCGCATGAGGGATCTTCGCTAATTCGTTTGGTGTTTCTCGAATAAGAGGCGTTTGATTCTTTCCTAAAATAGTCCTTGAGCTTCCAAAGGTTGCCTCCTGCATGCTGGAGATAGAACTCTGCAGAATCGTTAGAATGTTTTGGAGAGAGAGAAGAATCTAGGCCGGCGACACATAGGGCATGCTCGTAATCCATGGCAGCAAGAAGAACAGGGCACACGCCTGAGCAGTACTCGTCAAATAAAGACTTCATCCTCTCGAAACCGTCGTCATCGTTCGCGGACAAAGTGTGTTCGAGCAAAAACATGCAATCGCTGTTCCTGTCCGAACCGATCCATTGAGTCATACAGCTCAATGAATACTGATCTATATTATGCAATCCGTCAACGTAGAGAAGAATCTTATTATGATCAAGCACATAAGATATATAATCGTACATATTTTTTTTTGACTCGAGATCACGCTGTTGAGCTTTCTTGGAGTAATCGAAATCGCCGGACTTGGTTAACTTGCGTAAAGGCAACAGGACAAACCTAAATAATGATTTTTTGACGCCATCTTTCTCGGTGGCATCTAGGGCCATCGAGATATTTCTTAGAATACTTCCCTTATCCGATAATTTCATGACAAATGATTTGTACTTATACCTTTTTGAATCCTTGAATGCTTCGCAACATGCGTAGAAAATGCGACTCAAAAATAAACCCTCGTCATTCAATTTTGCGTCGTTTGTTTGATTCGTTTGAGCTTTAACTACATGGAATTCCTTTTCATATGCTTTCATCACCTTTTGTGCAAATGCCGTTTTGCCGACACCTGTTTTAGCACTGATCAAAATCACGTGCGGGTTGTTCTGAGTTCTGAGATAGCGTTCAACGCAGTCTGACTCTTGCTCTCGATCAATTATGGCGTGTGAAACCATATCTACTCCCGATAATAGGTGATTATCAATATATGATTATAGTCCAAGGAGTAAAAGGTG
>OLON01000976.1_pt1 | contig 17589 bp, 14 predicted proteins | sample 1672691 | NCBI WGS metagenome assembly OLON01 (sample SAMEA3136714, study PRJEB25190) | human gut metagenome | biome: human gut; feature: human-associated habitat; material: faeces | place: Austria | collected 2013
TATTATAATACCATTCTATTCTGTCTAATAATTTTTGAATTATAAAACCTGTTTCCTTGTTCTTTTCTTTTTTCTTTTTTTGTTTTCTCTTCAATATAAAATATATTCTATATATTAATCCATACATTCTTTTTACCTAAATACCATTTTCTTTATATATAGTCCCAACTCCCTAAGTGTCGGCCTTTTTATCCGCTTTAATTCCTTGAAATATTTCCGAATGAGTATCTTATTCTGTGTATCTATTGCATTTCCATACCGAAGTCTCGCATAATGTTGTCGAACTGGCATAATATATTCACTTGCTCTTTTATTTTTTATTTTCTTTATTGTTTCAAGCAAAATCTGTTCATAATCCGACAATTGTTCAATAATTTTTTCTCCTGTATCCTGACTATGTGAATGACTTTCTGGATGAATATAATACTTATATACTGATTCTTTTACATACCCCGGCTCTCCATAATACCAAGCTAAAGGAAGAAGTATTTGCGCATTCTGTCCTCCTCTTCCCGTATATATTTCTCGCTTTTCTATGACTTTATCTAACGCATTTCTTCTCACAAGATATCCAGAGAAAAAAATATTTTTACAAAATAATATATCCTCGAAAAATGATGATTTTTCACTCGAATTTTCTCTTTTCCCTTTTATTTGTATCACTTCATTTTTATTATTTTCATTAATAAACTCCGCTTTCCCGTAACAATACATATATGATGGATTATCCACTAAAAAACGTACCCTCTGTTCCACGAAATCATAACTAATCTCATCATCTGAATCTATACAGAGCAAATAAACTCCCTGAACATATTTCAATCCAGTATTTAAAGCTGCAGCCTGTCCCGCATTTTCCTGAAACAAATATGTTAATTCTATATTATGTAAATCAAATTCTTCTTTATATTTTTTAATAATCTCTTCTGTCTGATCTGTTGATCCATCGTTTATAAATATCAACTCTATATTTCCGTAGCTTTGATTAAGTATGGACTTTAAAAATCGTTCCAAATATTTTTCTCCGTTATAGCATGGTGTTACAATACTTACCTTTTCAGTTTTCATTCTTCTTTCTCCATATTTTTTCAAACACTGAGTTGATTTTCCAATATAATACTATTATCTCCGGATTAATTGCAAAGGTCTTCAAATACCATACTGTCTCTTGCGGATATCTTTTACTGGCATGTCCCACTTTATATATTTTCTTAAAGCAATCAGAAATTTTATTCATGGCATTCTTGTCATGTAAAATATCTCTCGTTCGAGAATATTCCCATATAAGAGAATGTAAATACTCATCATAAGCCACGTCTTCAAGTTCATCAAATCCACAATCTTTAAAAAAATAAATTCTTTCTTCCAATGCTTCCAGATAATCTAATTTTCCTAAGTGAAATGGTTTATTCATCAAACTATTATCACAAAACGAATAGTATACCATTCTCTGTGGTAAAACAGCAATTCTTCCACATTTATACAATATATGATGAGTTATATAAATATCTTCAAATATCTTTCCTTCCGGATATATTATATTATCGAACAGTCTACGCGCATATAACTTTGCCCACGGTGCAACATATTGTAAAGCACAATAATCATTCTTATAAATTCTGTTCAGCGCCTCTCTATTATCAATTACTGAACTTTTCAAAGATAAATCTATTGAAAAAGGAAATGCTTCATCCATTCCTCTTTCAAATCCACAAATAGCTAAATCTGCCTTATTCTTCTTTATCTCCCTAAGCATTAATTCGACAGCCCTTTCATATAGATAATCATCACTGTCAACCATCATAATATATTGTCCCGTTGCTTTTTTTAGTCCAGTATTTCTTGCTCTACTAACCCCACCATTGTTTTGATGTATAATCTTAATTCTTGAATCCTTTTCAGACATATCTTCACAAATTTCTAAGCTTTGGTCTGTTGATCCATCATCAACCAGAATAATTTCTAACATTTCATAAGACTGTCGTGATATTGATTCTATACATCGTTTTATAACTTTTTCTGCATTGTAAATTGGCACAATAATACTTATCAAATCCATTATTCATATCCTAAAAAAATTCTTTTATTTTTTCCTTTACTTTTTCTGCGTCTTTTATATATTGCGGCATTCTTTTCTTCAAGTGTTCCTTTATATGATTCTCATTCCCCTGCAACCAAATAAATGCCTGTGTCAATTTATTTTCTTCTTTTATCTGCTCAATAGGAATCACATAATTTTCTTCACTTCCAAATATATCCTTCGCTATTCCCCTGGATTTTATAGAATATCCTACAACAAGAGTCGGAACTTCTGTAGAATATGCTGCAATAGTCGCATGGGTCCTTGCACCAACAAAGAACCGACATTTCGCAATATATCCTTTTAACTGCATACAATTACAATCCTGAATTACTGCAATTCTCTCACTCTTTTTAAATTCATCATATAATTTATTCAAAATGCTTCTATCATCGTTCCCCTCCCATATCACATGCGGAATCAATGCAACCGCATAATCTGTCTTATTTAAAATATAAGCTATGAGATTTCTGTAGTTATCCAACAACACATTATCTTCTTGCTCCCGTTCCATTACTAATGGACTTACATTGATTCCCACTGTATTATTTTCAATAAAATTAGATGGTAATTGCACTTCTTCTTTTGGTAATGTAAATGCTGAATCCGGTGACAATCCGATACTTTCAATCCCGGCCTTTTTTAATAATTCATAAGTCAAAGATTCTCTTGCCGAAATATAATCATATGATTTCATATCCTCGACAAATTTCGGATCATTAAATAATTTTTCATTTAAAGAACATCCTAAAAGAATTGTCTTACAGCCTCGTTGAAAGATCATTTGATGCAATTGAATGTATTTCGGATAGTCATCATAACAATAAATGTCTCCACCTACCGATATCTCTATATCTCCTGTCCTAAATTCTTTTATAGTCTTTCTATATGGTAATATATCTATTGAGAAATAATCATTTTTCTTTTTCAAGCTATAATACGCTTTAATAAAACTAGGAGACAGTTTTGAATATGCATTTTTTGCACTTTTAACATCAGCAAACTGTTGAATACCATAATGTAAATCCTGTTGCGGCATTTCTGAATATAGGATAATATCTTCCTCTTTAAACAATTCACACACAGTGCGAACCAGTGCTTCACATCCGTGATTTTCACTACCGCCATGATTATATAAAAAAATTTTTCTCATGCTTACCTTTCCCCTTTTAACACATTACGTATTGCTTTCTTCAGCCTCAAAACAACATATGTTCCGCTTGTTAATCCACGATTATATCCTGACATTATTATCTGCATAGCTTTTCCGCCTTCTCCCAGATAAACTATATGTTCTTTCTTCAATCTGTTAAAATTATTGCTATATATTTTTTTCCCTTTCGTTGCACTCATCATTAGAATTGTATACGCATAATTCGAAATTATTTGATTATATTGCTTTTCTTCCCATTCTCCAAATGAATGATTCTTTCTTAAAAATGATTTTGTTTTCTTTTGAATATTAATCTGTTCAAAAAAATCTATCTTGTTATCATCCATCGTGATAGCAGAATTTATAGTTTCCTGCTCATAATAATATCCTGTATAATCTGTAAACCATACTTGTTCAATACATCCATATATTTTTAAAAAGAAATCATAATCTTCTGCCAAATTTATTTTACTATCAAATCGTATCTTGTTTTTTTCTATCACGCTTTTTTTTATAAGTTTTGATGATACAAAACCATAAATTCCGGTAGCTAATTGTTCTTTATAGAAGGTTTTCGCCATATCTTCTATATATACATTCCCGTCTAAATATGGACGTATTCGTTCTATAACTTTTCCGTTTATATCAACTTTTGCTACTCCACCAATTACCATTTCTTCATCTGGTCTATATATTTTTTCAAGATAATTCTCTGCAACAAAATCATCACTATCTATAAAAGTAATATACTCTCCCGTAGCTTTACTAATCCCTAAATTTCGTGCTTCAGACACACCTCTATTTAAAGTATGAAATACTTGAATTCTTGAATCTCGGAATTTTTTGCATTGGTTTAAAGAGCCGTCAGTCGACCCATCATCAATGATAATTAATTCCCAATCCTTAAATGTCTGTACAAGAATAGAATGAATTCCTCTTGCTATGTATTTTTCTTTATTATAAACAGGCATAACTATTGAAATCTTACACATTATCATCTGCTCCTTATATTTTCTTTAATACATTCCACATTTTATGCCTTATCAACCAAATCTGTACCTTCAGTTTCCATGACCATTCTTTCGGATAATGGAATTTATAAAAAGCCTCTGCTAATTTTTTAGATTTTAAAATTTCCTGCGCCTTTCTATTTCTTACTTCTTTATTTAAATCTGCATGCTTTAATTGTCCCAAACAATTGCATGCATAATAAATCTGATGCAAATTTAATTGTTGTGAAAAATTATATTCTTTTTTATTGTCAAAAAACATTCTCAGATGGTCATTCATAGTACAATAAACATTCCACGCACCTTCACGATAACTGGTCGTAATTGTTCCCGCATTTTCATAATACTTATATAATCCTCTTCCCTTTAAATAATAAAAAGAATTAGCATAATACCCAACAAATGCACTAAAAATATTATCTTCCGACCATTTAACCTCTTCATCAAATCGTAAATTATACCGTCTCAAAAAATCCGAATTGTATAAACAATGCCAAACTGACAGCAATGGACCATAATCCAGATTCCGCCCCATAATTAACTCTGGATAAATTTCTTTAATAATCCGGTTCTTATCATAGTATCCTTTTGCAATATTAAGACTTTTTAATTTTTCTCTTCCATCACGCGTAATCCTCTCATAATCCGACATAACGAAATCACAATTATACTTATTAATCACGTTATATAATTCTTCATACATAGTAGGTAATATTGAATCATCCGAATCTACAAAACCTATATATTTTCCAGTGGCCACATCGATTCCAACATTCCGCGCACTGCTTAGTCCACCATTCACTTTATGCACAACTTTAACTCTCTTATCTGCTTTCAAATAGTCCTCACACATTTCAGGACATTTATCCGGCGATCCATCATCAACCAAGATTATCTCAATATCTTTCAAAGTCTGATTCAACAACGACTGAACACATCTTGATAAATATTTTTCGACTTTATAAATTGGAACAACAATACTAACCAATACCATTTTTTCCTCTTTCTTCTAACTTGATTAAGTTCAATTAATATGTACACATACTACATATTTTTTCTATTTCTGTAGCATTAGAATAATCCTTTTCCATACACTTTTGGGATATTCTCTTCATTTTTTCATCATCTTTTAATACCTGTTCTATTTGTTCTGCACACTTTTCATTATCCATGGACACAATTATTCCATCCACTCCATCTTCCAATTGACTTTTTGCTGTTTCATAATTAGTAATTACTACAGGTTTTCCCAACATTTGCGCTTCCTTTACAGAAACACATTTCCCTTCATATCTTGAAGGTTGAACATACAAATCACATCTGCAAATATACGGATATGGATTAGATTTTTTCCCAAGCATAATAACATTTTTTTCCATATGTTCTTTTTTTATCTTTTCTTTTATAAGTTTTTCATCTGAACCAAATCCTATAAGATACCATTTTACATTCATCCCTCCGCTTACCAAATATTTACATATCCTTGGTACATTATCAAAATTTTTGGCTGTACAATATCTTCCAATAGACAATATTTTTATACTATCATCCGGCATCTCTTCTATTGGAACAAACTCCTTTGATTGATGTACAATTAATTTTTCTGGAATAATATTTTCTATTTTAACAATCTTTGCTGATAATGTTGGAAAGATTTTGAGAAATGTTTTTGTCACATCATCAGATATTGAAATTATCCTATCATACGCTAACCACATTTCTATTTCTGATTTTTTATTAATCTGAATCTTACTATAATCTGTATGTATCCAAGCTATTTTCTTTTTTGCATGCACCTTATGTGCGACAATATAATGTGGAGTCAAGAAGCTGATTGCCAGATCATATTCCTCATTTGGTTGGATGTCTGGCATAAAACGATATGTATATTTATGACTGTACTCAAGTGGTACCCCGCTGTCTGTATGTCCATGTCTTTTTATATACTTACTTGCTTTTATTTTCCCATACATTCTTGCTGCTGTTAATACTACATGTCCTTCTTTTAAAGTCTGTACCATCGGACGTGCAAGTACTGTATATGATGGTATCTCTGATAATAAATGAATACCTTCAGGAATAAACGAAAACAATTCTCCTTCATGGCGCAACAAAAACAAGTCCACCTGATATTCTTTTTTATCTATAGCATCTAATAATCCTATTAGACTTCTTTCTGCACCACCTATCTCCAATGCATGTGATACTATTAATATTTTCTTCATTATTTACCTCTTCTGAAAACATCTTTTCCAAATATTCGGTGAACCGGTTTTAATATTTGACTTCTTAATATTTCTTTTTTACCCATCCAACTTTTAGCAAACCAATGAATTGAATAAGTCTTTGTCGTTTTATTAAGTCTTCCTGTCGGATCATCATATGGATTAAAATATTCTACTGGAAATATTTGTGCTCCTTCTATTTGCTGCTTCTGTCCATTTCGTATTAGACCTTTTTTTTCCAATGCTTCTGTATTCAATATTGGACATCCTCTTGTTCCATGTTTTCCATCAAGGAGTAGATTATATTCATTTAGCATCCCTTCAACAATCTTATTTCCTATCTCTGCCCCAAATCCTACTCCTGTATTTACATATTCTTCTGTCTCAAATCCAAAAAAAGCCGGATACCTAAGCAATTCATCCAATGACCTTACAACCTCCACATCAACATCAAAATATATTCCCCCTTCTCGAAGAATAATTTGCAAACGTGCATAATCACTTAAAAATGCGAACTTTTTGTTGTCATACGTATACGTCGTATAAGCATTTTGATGTACATCATAATTGTCTTCATTCCATTCAACAATTTCATAATCTGGACAATATTTTTTCCAACTCGCAATGCACTTCTTTGCTTTTGTCGGTAATTCATTCTTTCCAAACCAACAATAATGTATTTTCTTTGGAATCATTAGTTTCTCCTTTTTAATTGACCAATTTTCAAATTTATTTACACTTTTTCTTAATTACGGTCGTTAATATCCATCCCAATGGTGTACATAAAACAGTAAGTACTTTTCTTGGTGATTCAACAATATAATTTTTATTTCCTGCAATCAAACTACTAGAGCAATAATGTATACAATCTCTAATCAATCTCTTCTTACTGGTCGGATAAGTCATTGCCACCTTTCTCAAAAAAGCAAATCCTTTAGGATTTTTCAAATATTGCCGGAACATCGTATTGCTCGATCCATCCATTTGATACTCAACATCACATAATACGTCATTCAGCACAAAAAGCTTATATTTTTGATCAATTAACGTGTATTTATACACCAATCCAACATACTTTTCGCCTTCAAACACTGGATACGGTGGAACACTGTTGATAACATCTGTACGATAAACTAATTTTTTATCTCCCTCTCCACCAGATGCATAATAACCTCCAAGTGTGGTCTCTCTTAATCCATCCGGAAAGCCTTTTCCTATGATTCTTCCGGTATTCATATCTGCATCCAGTCCTATCAAACCGGCATAATTTTTATTTCTTGCTTTCAACCAGGCCGTTTTTATTTTTTTCACAGCTCCTTCTGCCATTCTATCATCAGAATCGATACACACGTTCAATTCTGTATGTATATACTCATACGCCACATTATGAGCAGTGTGCATTCCTCCGTTTTTTTTATAAATATACTGTATCTCAAATCCGTTATCCTGATTCTTCCAGTCTTCTACCAGTTCCCTTGTATTATCACTTGATCCGTCATCTACAATTAACCATATAAAATCTTTGCATTCCTGCTCACAAAGGCTCTGATATGTACGTGGTAAAGTGCTTGCCCTGTTGTATGCAGGCGTAAATACTGTTAATAATGCCATATCAGTTCACCTCTGCCTTCTTAAGATAATATTCTTCCAACCATTTTGCTGTTGTCTCTACATCATATTTCGCTTTTTTGATTTCTTCACTTCTGTCACTCTTGCTAATCTTTGCCTGTTTTAAGATTTCGTCTGCCCATTGTTCTGGAGTTTCTTCCAGCCTTTCCACTTTCACCAGCCCTTTTGTAATAATACATTCTTTCGACACTCGATCCGAAATAACCGCAGGCACTCCTGCCGCCTGCTCCTCAATCATAGTAACCGGAAGTCCTTCATATAAAGACGGAAATACGAACACATCCATTGCCTGTAATAATTCCGGAACATCTCTTCTAACGCCCATAAAAAGGACCTTATCTTGTAACCCCCGTTCTTTTACTTTGTTTTCGATTTCTTTCCGACCTTCTCCATCTCCTATCAACATTAATCTTACTTTTTGATTCTTTTCAAAACACTTTTCAAAAATGTCTATCAGAAATTTATGATTCTTCTGCGGATTAAATCTTCCAATGTGTCCAATAACTATATTTTTTTCAAGACCTAGCTCTTTTTTTATTTTTTTTGCCTTTTCTTCTTCATAAATATACTTTCCCGCTGCAATTGCATTCGGAAGAAGCCGATAAGTTTTTCCTCCAAACATCCAATCTCCCGCTGCTTTACCACAGGCAAATAATTCCGTTGCTGTTTCAGGGATCTTTCTCATATAATATCTTTTGAACAAATATTTAATATTCTTATCTTGATTACTGTTATGACTATGTGCAATTCGAACCGGAATTCCGCAATCTTTCGCACATTGCAACGCTACAGAACTCAGACAGTCCTGATGTACATGTACAATCTTATATTCCGGATGAGTTCTAAAAAAGCGTCTCAATCCTGCTTTGTATCTTCTACTCCACGGCACAAGCCTTGATACGTGATAGATTCTTCCGCCTAAAGACTTTATTTCCTCGTCATAATCCGCTTCAAATTCTCTATGCACTAGGAAATCGAACTGTACTTTACTTCGATCTATATGACGATAATAATTCATAAGCATCGTCTCAAGACCTCCGCGCCCCATATATGTAACAACATGTAATACTCGAATCATTATTCTCCCTCTATCCCAAAAGATTATTAACACTATACAAATAGAATCCCAGATACCCCACTACCATTACAACATAAATCAATCTTGCTGATCGTTTGGTAAACATATGATCAATCTCCCATGGCAATAAAATATAACTATATAACGAGAAATAAATTGGAAGACGACCAATAAATATTCCACTTGTGAACATAGATACTATATAGAATCCGACAGATACGATTGACATATTCGTACACAGATTAATAACTTTATCATCTTCATTCCGTATAAATCTTAATCCTATTAAAGACAGTACCGATGGCACTGCATACACTAATACACGCAATGCATTCGTTCCATTATCATTCCAACTCTGCCAGTCAGACACAACATTTTTATATTGCGTCTCGGCTAACATAGAATCCAACACATTTGTAAACTGCCCAATACCAGCCACAATTGCAATAACCGCAACCATAAAAAGTAATGTCTTTTTATTCCATGCCTTTCCCTGTGCAATGAAGATAAATGGAATAACCAGTAAAGCACTCTGATGCATCAATGAGGCAATCAGAATTAAAATAATTGCTTTTGCGTACTTCTTATCCAGTATAAATTTAATTCCTATGAACGTAATCGTAACCGCCAGAAACTGTCGGATACCATTGAACATCCATGAAATGTAATCCGTCGAGGCAATAAATAAGAAAAAGCTTACCAGATATCTGCTGGAATATTTACGATATACATATATCAGCACCCCCGCCTGAATCGCAGCTAATACTATAAAATATATATTAACGTGATTTCCTACAATACATTTGATGACCGCTGACACAAAATAGAAGCCTTTATCCTTCTTTACTGTTGCCATATAAGACGCCATACCGCCTAAACTTACCGGCATTTCGGAAAAGCTTTTTTTGTATGCCCACGTATCGCCTATATTTCCTCTATATCCACACCATATAATCAACGGTAAGAATGTCACAACCGCCCACACCGGTCTCCACCGATATTCTTTTTTCCCACACACCGTCTCCTCTTGTTTCACCGATGTCAATACAGACAGTATCGCCATCACGGCAACCCATCCGATTATCAATATATAATTCTTGTCCATATTCTTCTCCAAACAATTGATATTGCAGGGATTCTCTTACCTGCTTCATGCGTTTTTCAACACTTAATTCTACCATATATTCCTTAATATTCCAATACAGCACGATAAGCATAACTCACCATTTGTACCGATATCTCGTAATTTATAACGTTTTTTCTTATTTACCTCTCATATTCCATTTCTACCCCTACAAGTTTTATATCACCTTCTTTTCCATTCATAACACTTCACGTTTTCTCATGTATCTCCTTTTTCTATTCTTTTCGTCATTTTTGCCATATTATTCCGTCTTTTTCTATTGCGTTTGTGCATTTTATATGATATGTTAACCTTAACACATTTGGTGTTTACATGATGTAAGGGAGATAATTATCGTGTAACGCCCAACACACATTAGCATTACTGAAAGGAGGCCTATATGTTTAGAAAAAGTTATTGGAAAAAGAGATTTGCTCCTGTCCTGGCAGGCGCACTGGTGATTTCTTCATTACTGGTACCGCCTGGCCATGCATTCGCAGCCGATCCGGTTACTTCCGAAGAACAGACTGTAAGTCCTGAGACACCGGAAGTTAAGGACGTAACGGATTCCACAGATGCAGCGACCACCGATGCGAACCTGACCACTCCCGATTCCGTTTCAGATTCTGTATCAGATTCTGTAGCCGGTACTTCTGCAACAGATGCTTCATCCGGTAAGGAAGCTGCTAAGCAGGACGTGAAAGAGACGAAGGACGTAAAGGCAGCTGACGATGCAGTTACCGATCCGATTCCGGACAAGACTCCTCACCTCGTATACGGTGACAAGAGTCTGGCTGACGAAGATGCTTTCGTCCTGCTGATCTTCGGCGAAGGCTTCACTGCTTCCGAGCAGGATTCGTTCTATACCAATGCTCAGAATACCGCGGATTATCTGATGGATACTTCTCCTTGGGATGAGTTCAAAGATACGATCAAGATCTACGCTCTCGGAGTTGTATCGAACGAATCGGGCGCAAAAGCAGACACAGCGATCAACCAGGAGCAGGCGAACGCAGACACACGCGACACCTACTTCGGATCTTCATTCTGGTCAGGCGGTATGCAGCGTCTTCTTACGATCAGTTCAGATGGATCTAAGAAAGCAAAGCAGTTATCAGATCAGTACCTTCCTGCGGCAGACTTTAATGTTGTGATCGTCAATGCTACTACATACGGCGGAAGCGGCGGAGATGTATGTGTTGCTTCTCTTAATAATGAATCACTCGAGATGATGCTTCACGAGCTTGGACACACCACTGCCAAACTTTCGGATGAATATTTCGCAGGTGCAAGCTATGCGGCCGAGATGCCGAATATGACAGCTGAGTCTGATCCGGCAAAGGTCCGCTGGTCACGCTTCATCGGTAAGAATGGCGTCGGCGTCTATGAATATGACAATGGCGGTAACGGATGGTACCGTCCACACCAGAATTGTAAGATGCGTTTCCTTGGCAAGCAGTATGCTTTCTGTGAAGTGTGTAAAGAACAGATCCGCAAGACCTTCTGCCAGGATTCAAACGTAACGAAGTTATTCTTCCAGCCTTATGCAGACATGTTCTATGAGTCTGACACAGGCAAAGATATGCGTGAATATTTTATCCTCCGCAGAGGTAAGAATGAAATCACAGGCGATAAGCTTGGTGATGCTTTAACGCTTACTTACAAGGATGCGGATGGCAACGTAGTATCCGGTATTCCTGACAAAGCCGGAACCTATACCATCGAAGCTACATTTGCCGGAGACAGCACCTATGAGAAATGCAGTCAGACAGCTTCCTACACGATCGAATTACCGAACCTCATCACTCTCGATGTTCCGTCCAAGGTATACGACGGCAAACCTGCTGACCTTAATTATACCGTTAATTATGACAAAGACTATACGGTAAAAGCACATTATAAAGGAACTGTTCCTTACGCCGCTGAGATCACTTATGACTATGACAGCGACGAAGCACCGGTAACTCCTGGCCGTTACAGCGTAACCCTTACCGCTTATGACAAAGCCACAGGAACTGCGATCAGCAGCAAGACCAAAGACTATGAGATCACCTTCAAGTCTACGACCCTTCAGAATAACGATACAGCCGATTATCCGGGTGCTATGCCTTATTACAACAATAAGACGATCGTATTCTCAGGAGAAGGTTACACAGCCGGCGATCAGTCTCAGTTTGAAGATGTTGCAAAAGACTTTGTGAAGTATTTCCGTTCTACAGAACCTTTCAAAGAAGCTGACACGTACTTTAACTATCACACGGTAGAGACCGTATCCAATGAATCCGGCATCGGTCAGAAAGCCAAAGATACTTACTACAAACTGACTTATGACAAGAATGGTAAGATTGTTCCGACAGACGAAAGTACCGCCGGTGCAATGTACATTGGTAATAATGTCATCACATCTTACTACAAAGCCAATATCGTTATTGTAAATGATAAGAATGTCAAGACAGGTACTACATTCAAGAACAAGCGTTTCACCATCTACACGACAGCAGATGAGGCCGGCATGCAGTTTGCGGCAAATGAACTGCGCAATTACTTTACCAACCACGAAGAAGGCTATACTCCTTCTACAGACGCCGAGAAAGATGCGGAAAGAACCGAATTCCTGAAAGCACTTTATTACACCTGGTATGGATCTGATTACGCTCCGGTATTAAGCCGTGCGTATAACGAGACATTTACGGAGAACGGATCTCCGATCGACCTTGCACCATATTTCCATACTTATGTATTGGGCAAAGAGGTAGAGGGCGTTGCTTATAAGATGACTTACTATGCAGATGATAACGGTGCTGTCGGAGAAGAACTTTCCGAAGTTCCTTCCAAGGCAGGTACTTATCATGCGAAAGCGGAGCTTGTCATGGACGATGTGTCCGCGTATGGCGAGCCTTGTAAGAAGGTTACTTTAGACGGTGAGACATATTCGCTTCCTCTGGCACGCGGATGGACCACTTACACGATCCAGGCCAAAGATGCCCCGGAGAATCCAGATCCAGAGAATCCAGACAAACCGGATCCTGGTACACCGGATGATCCGAAGAATCCTGGACAGAATCTGAAGCCGAATCAGAACCTGAATAATAACAAGAATACAACCAAGAATATAAATATTAACAAATCAACCAACGGCAAAGTTTCTAACAAAGCTGCAGCCAGAACCGGCGATCAGTCACCGGTATGGATGTACACACTCCTTTCTCTGGTAGCACTTGCTGTGATCTGTAAGAGAAGATTCCGTAGATAAGGTAGATAAAAAAGCTTAGATAAAAATCTTTAATAAAAGGAAACTCCTTTCTGGCATTTGCCAAAAAGGAGTTTCCTTTTTACCGTTTTTGATTACATTATACTCTCTCGATCCCCTGTATCGTCTTCTTCACAACCTTATCCTTATCGAATTCCCGCGCCATCTTATCTCTTCCGCATACTCCCATTGTTTCGCGTTCTATACGGCTCATTTGGGCGATCTTACTCATCTTACGGTACAGATCATTCCAGTCCTCTGCTTCACACAGAAGCCCGCTCTTACCATCGTCTACGGCTTCCTTACAGCCCGGAATATTGCTGGTGATCACCGGCCGTCCGGTCGCTGCTGCCTCCAGAAGTACATTTGACATTCCTTCATGATAACTTGGGAGCACGACACAGTCGGCCATGGCATAATATGGTCTCGAATCTTCTTGGAATCCATGGAATACTGCGATCCCTGCATCCACCAGCTTATCAATCTTTTCTTTGTATTCGTCTTCAAAGAATCCTACCAGATCCAGAACGAACGGTACTTCTTTTCGCTGTAGTTCTTTCGCTGCATAGAACAGTTCGTCCATTCCTTTTTCCTTCATGATCCTTCCAAGATATAGGAAATGCACTTTGTCATTCTCCGGATATTTCTGATAAGGATAATACTTAAGATTTACTCCTGCCCCTTTAAGCAGACACATCTGTTCCCGACGGATGATCTGCTCCTGCAGGAACACCTTCGCATTTCCCTTATTTTCGAAATACACTGTCTTTGCCTTTTTTAAGGCTGTTTTATACATTCTTATAACGATTTCCCGAAGTCCCTTCTTCTGGAATGCAGTTCCGAGTCCCTGTACGTTGACACAATATGGAATCCGCATCTGTCGGCAGGCATATCCTGCATATACATTAGGCTTGATCGAATAGGTAACTACCATATCCGGATGATGTTCTTTTAATAACCGGCGGTAGGTCAGATACAGCTTCATATCCGTCTTCGGGTTGATCCCCCGGCGGTCCACATCCGTCTCGATCATCGTACAGCCCATAGCTGCAAAGTCATCCTCATGTCCTACGAATGGTGTGCTGATGATCACATCATAATCTTCCATAAGTTTCTCGATCAATTCTCTTCTGAACTGCCACAGCATATAAGAATGATTGGTGATGACCATAAGTTTCTTCTTTGCTCCGGTTCCGCCTTCTACGACTCCGTCACTTCGAAGCACGGAGAATACCGTTCCGATAAAGCAACGGATATCCATAAGCGGCCCCATCTTTTTTACATACTCGCCGTCCAGTCTGGCTTTGACAGGAATCTCAAGTTCATCTCTTCCGTTGATCTGTGCCCATCCGGTAAGCCCCGGTTTCACATCATTAGCCCCGTACTTGTCACGTTCTGCGATCAGGTCATCCTGATTCCACAGTGCCGGTCTCGGTCCGATCACGGCCATATCTCCTCTGGCAATATTCCAAAGCTGCGGAAGTTCATCCAGTGATGATTTCCGCAGGAAATGTCCTACTTTTGTTATGTACTGATCCGGGTTCTCCAGAAGGTGTGTCGGCTTATCGTGCGGCGTATCTGTGCGCATGGAGCGGAATTTGTACAGGTTAAAATATTCCTTATGGATTCCTACTCTTTTCTGCGAAAAAAAGACAGGAGCTGTGATCCCGTCTTCTTTCTTGATCGCCACAATAATTGCCAGATAGACGGGTGATAATACCACCAGACCGATCCCTCCAAGAGCTCTTCCTATTATGTTCTTAACCTTCATATATTTCCTTTGTCTGAAAGACAAATGATCCTCTTTGAACATATCTGTTATGCCTCCTGTATTCTCTGGTTCTATTGTGTTGATTTATTTAATTTTGGATGATAGGTCGGAACGATGCTTTCCACGATCAGACGCATATCATCGGTCTCATTCTGTGCTGCGCTCTCAAGGACTCTGAGTGCATGTGCGAGCTTGACTTCATCTACATCGATCGGATGTCCGATATGTATCAGCTTATTCGGTGTATCCGTCATACCTTCTTCGTCCATCAGAAGTTCTTCGTATAATTTTTCTCCCGGACGCAGTCCCGTGAATTCAATCTTAATATCCTGATCAACTTTATAGCCTGACAGCCAGATCATATTCCTTGCAAGATCAAGGATCTTTACCGGTTCTCCCATATCCAGGACGAAGATCTCTCCGCCTTTGGCATAGGCACCTGCCTGAAGTACCAGTGATACCGCTTCCGGAATCGTCATAAAGTAGCGGATGATCTCCGGATGTGTGACGGTTACCGGTCCTCCTTCTGCAATCTGTTTTTTAAATAACGGAATAACACTTCCGTTACTTCCAAGTACATTACCGAACCGCACTGCTACATATTCTGTGTTCGATTCTTTATTATAAGTCTGTATGATCATCTCACAGATTCTCTTGGAAGCTCCCATGATATTCGTTGGGTTGACAGCCTTATCTGTAGATATCTGTACAAATCTCTTAGCATTCCATTTATCTGCCATTCTGACCATATTATAAGTTCCGAGGACATTATTCTTGATAGCCTCGTTCGGGCTGCCCTCCATAAGCGGCACATGCTTATGTGCTGCCGCATGATAGATGATCTCCGGACGGTACTGTTCGAAGATACTGTTGATACGGTTCTCATCACGTACAGAACCGATCAGCACCACCAGGTCAAGCTTCGGCTGTTCCCTTAACAATTCCTGCTGGATATCATATGCATTGTTCTCATAGATATCGAAGATGATCAGCTGCTTCGGGCTGTGCTTTGCGATCTGTCTGCATAATTCACTTCCGATCGAACCTCCGCCGCCGGTTACCATAATTACTCTTCCTGATACATAATCCATGACCTCGTCCAGATTGACATAGACTTCATCTCTTCCCAGAAGGTCATCGATGTTCACCGGACGCTGCTTACTTGCCCTGACCTCACCGTTGACCAGCTGATATACTCCCGGCAGGATCATAAGTTCACAGTTTGTATCCTGACAGATCTCCACGATTGGTCTGATCTTTGCTACATTTGCCGATGGTATCGTCAGGATGATCTGCTGGACATTGTATTTCTTGACGCTTTTCTTGATACTGTTCCGATTACCGACAACCTTGACTCCCTTAATATATCTTCCGATCTTATACGGATCATCGTCTATGATACAGACAACCTTCTGATCCAGATATTTACTGTTCTGGATCTCTGTGATCAGACTTCTTCCGGCCTCTCCTCCGCCGATGATCATGACTTTCTTTCTCTTTGACCATGGGAATGTACGGTTCTGTCTGCGCAGACGTATCAGTCGGTAAGATACTCTTGTTGCCCCGATCAGGATCATCAGATAAATTGTATCCAGTACATACCAGCTTCTTGGCATAACGCTCCATGTAAATAAGATGATGACAATCTTCGCTACGGCCGCCACAAGACAGGCTGCGATCAGACTGAATACTTCTTCAATCCCTACGTACTCCCATAAACTACTGTAGATACGGAAAAGTGAAAATATAATTAATGTTATGACTATGGTGAATGGTCCGTATTTATAGATTACTTTTAAGAATTCTTTCGGAATCTGGCTGAAATCGAACTCAAAACGTGTCAGTAATGCCAGAATTGATGCTGCGATAATACATATGATATCAAGTACGATAAGACATATTCTTCTTATCAGTAATTGATAATTTATTTCCTTTTTTTTCATACCCATTCTCCTTTTGTTAATTATTCTGAATCAGCAATTATAACATACTTTTTCGGCTCATAAAATGCCAATTACTACAATTTGCCTCTTCTCATCTAATTTTCTTCTAATTCTGAAATGTTACAACAACGTCTTTCCCGTCTGCCACATTTTTAAACATACTCTTGATTACTTTCTTTGCATTCTTGTCGGATACATTGCAGACTTTATTTGTTATGTAGCGAATGATGTAGTGCAGATTCAGATGAATCTGCCACTGCGTATCATTGCACTGCTGCTTGCTCAGCTGATGGCATCTATGGGAGTGGCATTATATATGGTCGCAGA
>OLON01001082.1_pt1 | contig 16475 bp, 28 predicted proteins | sample 1672691 | NCBI WGS metagenome assembly OLON01 (sample SAMEA3136714, study PRJEB25190) | human gut metagenome | biome: human gut; feature: human-associated habitat; material: faeces | place: Austria | collected 2013
ATGGCTAGAGGACTTGAAATTTCCTAGGGGTTATCAGATGGGTACTCACATTATTATTTTAGTTAACTAAATAAGAATTAAGTTTAAAAGCGTTTTAAAGGGCATTTAAGCCCTTTTTCTGTAGGAGGGTATATAAATTGTTAAACGAAGAAGAACAAAGGGAACAAGAACGTAAAAAAAGGCAAGAAGAGAGAAAGCAAGAACGCCTACAAAAGCAGATTGAGAAAAGAAGAAAGCTCGAAGAAAGAGAAAGAAAAAGTGTAAAGCGTGCTAGTGTATTTGAATTAGGAATGATGATATTCATTTCAAATAAAATTCGTGAAGTTTTAGAAAAAAGCACCGAAGAAAGTGCAAAATTTAATGAGATATTAGCAAAATCACTAGTAGATTTGCGTAAATTCACAAAAAAAGAATCAAAAAGTCTAAAAAAAGATGTGATTAAAGAATCTAAAAAGGATTTTGAAGAAAATAAGCAAGGGACACTTGATTTAATCAAAGAAGCAAGTGTAAAGCCAATTAAAAAGAAGTTCAAGATAGATTTATATATCAGTCCACAAAATGACACTTCAAAGCGTTGGAAGAAATACATCAAGACAAGTGCGAATACGTATGCAATCGGTAAAGATAAACTACCGGTATTCTTTACAAAGGTAGTTCAAGAAGAAGTTAAAAATGTAGTAGGTGGTAAATGTACGATTGATGATTCTTGCAGAAAAGCTATCTCGAAATTAGCAAATAGTGGCGTAAAAATCGTTGAATATGATACAGGAGTTAAAAGAAATGTGGATGTATGGGTTAGACAACAAATGCAGTACGCAGAAAAAGAATCATCACAAGAAATTAATAATAAATGTGCAAAAGATATGGGAGTTACTGTATTTGAGTTTGACGCTCACGCAAACGCACGTCCAAGTCATAAAAAGTGGCAAGGGAAGCGATATGATACGCAAGGGAAACTATATCCTAGCTTGTTTGAATTAACGCATGGAGAAGAAAAAGACTATGGATGTAGACACTTTGCTCAACCTGTTTGGGATGTTGATATGCCGTATGCCTACACCAAAGAGCAATTAAAGAATATTGATACAAAACCTTTCACATTCCAAGGAAAAGAATATGAAGGATATGAAGCTAGGCAGTATCAAAGAGAACTAGAAAGAAATATTAGAGCATTAAAGAGGGAAGTAATCTTATTGGACAATCAAGGGTTAGGCAGTACAGAAGCCAAAATCAAGCTAAAACACGCAAATGCAGTATATAAAGCTTTCAGTTCCGAAATGGGAGATAGAGTTCACAACGATAGGCTTAGAATTGGCTAAAACGCTCACATTGTGAGCTATTATTCAAGCTAAAATATAGTTAGCCAAAACCATACCGGAGAAGATTCGGTTTATAAATAACTTTAGGAGGGCAAATGAAAAACATTATTGAAATTTTAAAAGAATCAAACATTGAATTAACCAAAGAACAAGAGGAATCAATTACAAAGCTAGTAAATGAAAACTACAAGACGATTGCAGAGTTCGACAAGCAAAAAGAAAAGCTATCTTTAGCAGAGAACAACGCAAAGGATATTCAAAAAAAGTTTGATAAATTCAAGGAAAGCTATGATGGAGTTGATGTAGAAGAACTAAGAAAGAAAATCAATACATTGACGAATGATATTGATACTCAAAAGACAAGCTACGAAACTCAGATTAGCAAAATGAATCTTGATTCTGTATTAAGTGCAAAAGCCAAAGAATACGGATGTAAAGATTTCGATTTAGCAAAATCACAATTCAACTATGATGATTTACTAAATTCAAAAGACCAAACAAACGACATTGACAAAGCTTTCAAGAGTTTGAAAGAGAATAAGCCAATCTTGTTTGAAGAAAGACAAAATGAACCTGTTGCCAAAGGAAATATCGTTGGAAACAGTGGACAAGGAGAAAACCCAAACGCAGAAGATTTATTATTACGACAAGTAATGGGTTTAACTACAGAAAAGAAATAAGGAGGATTTAATTAATACCAAATGAAATTGCATTAGCTAAAACGTATGTCTCAAATCTTGATGAGGTTTACAAATTAGCTTCAGTAACAGGTGATTTAAATGCAGACGCTACAATGGTAAGAGCAGGAGCAAACGCAAAAGAAATCATCTATCCACAAATTTCTGTTAAAGGTTTAGGAAACTATGACAGAAACAGTGGTTATACAGGTAACTCAGTTAAGTTAGAATGGAAAACTGCTACATTCGACTATGACAGAGGTACTAAAATCGCAGTCGATACACAAGATAACGCAGAATCAATGAATATTGCGTTCGGTATGGCAGGAGCAGAACTTATGCGTACAAAGGTAGCACCGGAAGCAGACGCTTACACATTCGCTAAGATTGCCGGTACAACAGGAATTACAAAGGTTTCAGAAGATTATACAGGTGCAGAAGAGTTCTTGAGCGCATTATTAACGGCTATCACTAAAATGGATGAGGATGAAGTTCCTAGCGAACAACGTATCTTGTATTCAACACCAACATTATTAAATAGTGTTAAGGCGTTGGACACTTACAAATCTCGTGAAGCTTTACAAGGATTTGCAAAGGTTGTTCCTGTACCTGCTAGTCGTTTCTATACAAAAATCAAATTGTTAAGTGGAAAAGATACAGAGTTAGAGGGCGGATACGAAAAGGCAGAAGATGGACACGTAATCAACTTCTTGATTGTTCATAAACCTGCCGTTATGAAATGGGATAAACACACCGTTTCAAATGTAATTCCTGCAAGCAATAACATTGAATCAGATTCAGATGTACTAAAATATCGTAAATATGGAATCGTTGATGTATACCAAAATAAGGTAGCAGGTATTTACTTATCTGCTAGTGCTAAGTAATGGCGAAAGAAATCGGATGGGGTTATCCTTCTAAAGTTGAAAAAACTAAAAAAGGTAAACCTCAAACAAAAAAAGAGGAAGCTAAACCTCAAAAAGAAAAATAGCATAAAAAGGGGGTTGTAAAATGAACAACATTTTAGATTGGGAATATTACAATTCCCATTTTCCTAAATTTGATGAAAATCAATTCAATCAGTATTCTTACAAAGCGGAAGCAATGGTATTGAAGTATGTGAATGTTGATTCTATTAATGAACAGAATGAAAGTACTTTAAAAGATTGTATCTGTGATGTCTTAAACAATGTAATCTTTCAAGATTCAATTGATGGCGTATCAAGTATTTCAAATGGTGGATATTCCAAAAGCTTTATAAACACTACTCATTCAGACAAAAGAAACACGCTTGAGGATATTATAGCCTTTTGGCTAGGCGATACAGATTTAATGAAAGAAAGATGGATTGCATTATGATAGGATTCTTTGAAGATTCAATCACACTTGTAAATCACTACTATGATACATTGACAAGAGAAGATAGGTTTCAAGCTTCAATACTTGATAAATGTATGTGGAGACAATCAACTGTTAGAACGGCAAATGGTAATATTCTGAGCATAGCCACATCCACAAATATTACCATTCTGTATCGTGATGGATATGTTGAACCTTATGCATACGCAAAGCTTTCAAATGATGAGAAACAAAAGCACTTCACATTAAATACAGATAAAACGGATTTTGTGTTCTTTGGAGAAGTCGAAGAAGATTTATCGAGTATTAAAGCAATAAATGAAGCTAAAAAGAAATACAAATGGACAACAATTCAAAGCGTAACAGATTGTACGAATGTCGATATGTTGAAGCATTGGGAGGTTGTTGGTCAATAGGAATGAAAGTCAAACTTGATGTTGAATCAATCCCCAAGATTAAACAGTCAAGAGGACTAGAAGAACGTGGCAGAGTACAACAGATGATTGATTCTGAAGTCATTAGGCTTATGACACCTTATACGCCTAGAGATACAGGAGCATTGATTAACTCGGCTACAAGATTGACACAAATTGGTAGTGGATTAGTAAAGCAAGGTGGGCCAAGTGCTCCATATGCTAGACGGTGGTATTACAATAAAGAGAATGCTCATTTCGTTGGTGGCAAAACAGACCATTGGTTTAAAAAAGCTATGCGAAATGGTGGAGCAGAAGCAATCTTGAAGAAAGCACAACAAATGATAGGAGACGGAGAATGACAGTATCAAAAGCATTGATTCAGTGGCTATACGGCTATGGAAATATACAGATAGATGAACGCATTGAAACGGATGTTTTAGCGCAACAAGCTATCTCTTATGCGTTGTATAAAGAACCTAATGCAATCGTAGATACATACATTGACGGCTCTCAAATGCGTACAGAATACTACACGTTTCTAGCACGTAGGAATACACAGATTGAATCTGAAAGGCAAGACAACAATTCCTTCTTAGAAGAATTGGGAGAATGGATTGACGAAAAGAATTTAAATGGAGAATTACCACAACTAGACGGAAACAAATATTGTGATGATGTTTCCGTTTCAAGTGGTTTATATCTATATACAAATGAGGATAGTCAAGCAGTATATGCGTTGACAATTCAAATCAAATACAGAAAGGAGCTTAATTAATAACACAAGGAACAGAAGTAAGCGTAGGACAGACAGTCAAGAAGTATATGATTGGATTGTTCTTAGAAATGGGAACAGGTTATAAGCGTATCAAGAAGTCTACAACTTTGGATATTTCTTTCAACAGTGAAACCGAAACATATGACTTTATCGCAGATAAGAACCCTACAGAATCATTAAAGAGTTATTCACCTCAGATTGCACAAGATTTAACAATGATTAAAGGTGAAGATGATTTTGAATATATCTACGAAAAGATGATGAAATCCGTTCCGGATAATGAAGAAGTAAACACAAAAGTTTTACTTGTATTCATGTTTGACGGAGATAAAACAAAAGGCTATAAAGCGTGGGAAGTTGACGCTAAATTGATTTTCGACACGTTAAGTGGTGTTGACTCAAAAATCAACTTCAATATTAACTTTGCAAGTGATATTCGTGTCGGTACTGCAAAGGTAGCAGATGGAACAGTAACCTTCACAGAAGGCACATCAGAAGTATAAAGAAAGAAGAGGTAAATCATGAATAGAATCACGTATGAAGGGAAGCAGTACGAAATCCCACCTAAAACAATTGAAGTATTAAAAGCAGAGGACGCTTGTAACGCATTTCACGCAACGCATGAAGAAGCATATCGAGCTAAATTCGACTATCTGAAAACAGTATTAACAGATGAACAAATTGAAAGCATGTTAGGAAGTGCAGACTTTGAACAAGTTGATTTGATGGAAGTATTGTATATTGTCAATTTGATTGATGATGAATATTCAAAGAGAACGGTTGAACAGTTAGAAAAGAAATTAAAAACAACATTCGGAACAAATGGAATGAAGCAATTTCTTGACGCAAGCAAAACTGTTTCTAGCATTTCGGCGAAGAAATGATTGATTTACGCATAAAAGGCTTGCCAAATAGCATACAATCGCTAGATGGTGAGCCTATTTTATTAAATACAGATTTTCGATTGTGGATTAGATTCTATGAAGAATTAGAACGATTCAACAATCATGTTATTGATGAAGTAGATTGTTCTTATTTATTCGCAGATGAACCACCTATCATAGATAAGCATATTTTAAAAGAGTTAGAACGATTCTTATATAACCCTTCTAGTACGCCTAGAAGTGATTCTACAGGCGTTAAGACATTAGACTATGTACAAGATGGTGAATATATTTATTCGGCTTTTATGCAACTTTACGGAATTGATTTAACTGAATGTGATATGCATTGGCATAAGTTCTTAGCATTGGCGAATAATATCGTTGGTGATTCAACTTTATGGGGATATGCAAAGAGTGTTAGAGGGTATGAAAAGCCTTCAAAGAATGATACACAAGATAAAGCCTATCAAAGAGCAAAAGAAGCGTGGTCTTTCCCAATCGAATTAACAATAGAGGAACACGAAATGAAAGATGAATTTGATTCATATTTTGATGTTTAGAAAAGGAGGTGGCAAATTGAATATCAGACGGAACATTAAAGTTTGATACAAAGATAGACACAAGTGGTCTTGAAAACGGTATTAAATCTATTAGTGATGTATCAAGTAAAGCTACAAACGCTATTAAAGATACTTCAAATGCGATAGATAAGTTAGGTTCTGAGGGTTCAAAAGCACCACCAAAGATTAAAGATAAACTTAAAGATTTAAACGAAGAGCAAAAGAATACACAAACAGAAACGCAAGAAACAGGTTCTAAATTTGATGTATTTAAACAAGTAGGGAACAGTGCCTTAGAATCAATTCAAGGTGGATTTGACGGACTATTAGGAAAGATTCAGAATATTAGTCCGGAAGCTACTGCAATCACCGAAACCTTAACAGGATTAGGAGTTGGCGGTGTTGTTGGTGTTACTGCCGTGGCAGGAGCTATCGGTGGTATGGCGTTGGCAATTAAGACAGGTGTTAACCAAGCCGTGGAGCTAGATGACGCTATGGCTAAATTCCAAGCTCAAACAGGTGCTTCAAGCAATGAAATGAATAAATTTAAAAACATTGCTCGTGATGTTTGGTCAAACAATTTCGGCGAAAATGTTTCAGATGTTGCCGATATGATGGCACGTGTTAAACAACAAATGCAAGGCATAAGTGATGTTGATTTAAAGAATGTGACTGAAGATTTATTGACATTAAGAGACACATTCGGTATGGACGAAAACGAAACTCTTAGAGGTGCTCAACAATTAATGAAGCAGTTCGGAATAAGTGCACAAGAAGCTTTCGACCTTATGGCTACAGGTGCTCAAAATGGTTTGAATAAATCAGATGAATTAGGTGACAACATTTCAGAATACTCCGGTAAATTCAAACAAGCAGGATATTCGGCAGAGGAATATTTTCAATTAATGCAGAATGGATTAGATGGTGGGGCTTATAACCTTGATAAAGTTAACGACGCTATTAACGAAGTTACCACAAGGTTAGTTGATGGAAATATCGAAGGAGCTTTAGATAGTTTCGATACAAAGACGCAAGATGTATTCAAGGCATGGCAAGAAGGAAGAAAAACTCAGAAAGATGTTGTGAATGCGATTGTAGAAGATATTTCAAGAACTACAAATCAACAAGAAAAGTTGAATAAAACGGCAACGGCTTTCGGTACAATGGGAGAAGATTTCAACGCCGGCTTTATTGAATCCTTAACAACGGTAGGGAATAAATATAAAGATGTAGAAGGAGCAATGGACAAGGTTAAAGATATTGCAAATGGTGGTTTAAAGAACGCTTTAAGTGGCTTAGGGCGTACATTTCTTAATTCATTTACTCCAATAGGCGAAGCAATTACTCCAATTCTTTCCGGTATCATTGGATTGATTACAGTAGCAATTCAAGGTATTCAACAAGGATTTGCCAAAGTCGGCGAAGTAATATCAAGTGTATTTGGTAGTATTGATACAAGTGGAATCACAAATATTGTTAGCCAAGTTTCTGATGTATTAGCTCCTGCTTTTGATAAGGTGAAAGGTGCGATTGAACAAATGAAAGTTGCACTTGAACCTATCGCAAAAGATATATTAAGCAAGATTATTGAAGTTATTCAAAGCATTGTGAATCAAGCACAAAAGATTCTTACAGTAGTAGGACCACCAATTCTAGCAATTATTCAGAATATTATCTCAGTGATAACTGAAATGATTCCTGTAATAACATCTATTCTAACAGTTGTAGGAAGTGTAGTAAGTGGAATTATTTCATTTATAAGTATGGTAGTCACATATATTGGAACGGCTATTGCAACTATACTCGGATTTATCATGCCTATTGTAGAAATCATATCTACAATTGTAGCGGATATTTGGTCTGTAATCCTAACGGTAGCAACGAATATTTGGAGCAAAGTCAGTGAAGTAGTAACTGCAATTATTGAATTTGTAACAAATTTATTTAAATCAATCTCTGATATTATCAACAAAATTTGGAGCAAGATTCAAGAAGTCATGGGTAAAGTAGGAGACAAAGTAAAAGGTGTCATTGATGATATTAATAAATATTTCAATAATATAAAATCTACAGTTTCCGACGTATTCAATAACATTTGGTCAAAGGTACAAGGCGTGATGGAGAAAGTAGGAAATAAAATTTCAAATGTTTTACAAGGAATACAGAATGCATGGAGCGGTCTGAGAGGGTTTGTAGGTGGTGTATTCAGTGGAATTGAAGGAGCAGTTAGTTCATTAGTTGGAAGTGTAAAAGGAATGGTGAATGGCGTTATCGGTGGCATTAACGGTGCAATCAGTATCATCAATAAGATTCCCGGAGTACATATTGGAAGGATTCCAAGACTAGAACGTGGTGGTGTATTGAAACGTGGACAGATTGGTTTGTTGGAAGGTAATGGAGCAGAAGCAGTCGTACCATTAGAAAAAAATAAAGCATGGATTCGTGCCGTAGCTAAAGATATGGCTCAAATCATGCCTAGTGTAACCACAAATAACAACGGACAGACTATTAACTTCTATTCAAAGACATCTAGTCCGGATGAAATCGCTAGAATGTTAAGGATACAAGCAAGATATGGATATGGAGGTGTAATTCAATAGATTTAAATAAAGTTAGAATCATTGTTCGTAGGGATGATGGTGAAACATTTGAAATCGACAATAAAAGATGGAAAATTCCATCTAGTGATGGTTTGGATGGATTTGATTACATCGAGCCTTCATATACAACTCAAGATAATGCATTCGGAAATGGTTCTAGAGTCATGAGTGTTAGAATACCTACAAAAGAAAGAAGCGTGAAAGCTATCTTTAAAGGTACGCTAGAGCAGAAATCACATGAAAGAGAAGCACTTAGATGTTTCTTTAATTATTCACATTTGTTTGATGTGATTATTGAGTACATGGGAGAAAAGAAATATTGTCAAGGAAGGTTATATGCGTATAGCCTTCCTACAAGCAATATTTACAGAGATTTAGAATTAAACTTTACGATTCTATGTACGCAACCTTTATTGCTTTCATATAACGATTATGCAAAGAATATCGCACAAATTGAAGGCGGTCTACAATTCAATGTTGAGATTACTTCTAAAGGTGTTGAATTTGGAACATTTAGTTTTGCAAGAGAAGTAAAGATTGAGAATAAAGGAGATACTGAAACATATTGTAGAGCGATTATTGAAGCATATGGGGATGTTGAGAATCCAAAGCTATTTAATAAGGATAAATACGTTAGATTGATTGATACATTGCATAAAGGTGATAAATTAGAAATTGATTTAGTTTCAAAACCTATTAAGATTCGTAAGAATGGTGTGAATTGTATTGGTAAGGTAGACAGAACTTCTTCTTTTAACGATTTAGTAATTGATGTAGGTCAGAACACTATCGGATATGGAGCAGATACAGGAGATACAAATTTGTCTTGCACTGTTTACTACAACGAAAGGTATTTAGGATTGTAATATGGCTTATTATGGATTAGACAAAGAATTTAATATCATTACACATTTAGAACCTTACAACGTGCAATGGAACAGGAAATATTACGAAACAGGAGATTTCGAGATTTATATTGGTATAGAACAATATTCAAGTGATATTAAATACATTTATTCTACTGATGATAAAGAGCTAGGAATCGTAGATATACCACATTATTCCGCTTCAAATAACACGAAACAAATGTTATTAAAAGGGTCTTTCTTTGAAAAGATTCTAGCAGATGATTGTATTTATCCTACATTCTCAAGCAGTGGAAAAATTGTTGATGTGGTAAAGAAATTATTGGACAGATATTGCACTTTGAATATGGAATATAGATATGATGAATCCATAACTGATAGAGTAGACTTTCAAGAAACAGGAGCATACCTTGATAAAAAGCTTTATGAGCTATTGTATCCGTTAGAATTGTCTTTCCGCATAGAATATGATTATGTATCAAGTACGTTCACATTTGTGTTGTATCGAGGTCGTGATTTAACTCAAAAAAATACAGACGGAAACAATTTTGTTACCTTTTCAACAGAGTTTGGAAATGTTGAAGAACCGGACGTTATGATTGATTCTAGCAAATACAAGAATTATGTAATCGTTTGTGGTGAGGGGCAAGGTGAAGAGCGTATTTACGTTGAATATGACGCTCGAAAAGATAAGAATGAAAGAATCAAGAAATTGTATGTAGACGCACGTTCTGAGCGTATGGGAGAAGGTACAACGCTTGAAGAATATAAAAAGGTATTAATTCAAAAAGGAATTGAAAAGTTAGCAGAGTGTCAAATTGAAGAGAATGTCAATTTTAATCTTAACACTGATTCATACGAATATATGGTGGATTTCGATTTGGGCGATAAAGTGGATGTAATCATATCAGAAATTAATTTGGTAATGACTGCTAGAATTAAGAATGTTTATGAAGTTAGAAAGAGTGGATATAGAACCTTAGAATTAGAGGTTGATAATTTGAAAATTATGTAAGGAGTGAATTTAATAGAAAAGAAAAATGGAGGATTTAAACAAATAACAAGAAGTATGTATTTTCTAGACAAGATGAATGCAATGGGTGGTGTAGCCGTTGCCGTATTAACATACGTATTAGGTGAGCATTGGTATTTATTTGCATTCTTCTTATTTATGAATGTAGTGGATTATATTACAGGGTGCATGAAGTCGGCAATCAATCATAAAATCAATAGCAATAAAGGATGGATTGGAGTCCTAAAAAAGCTAGGCTATTGGATTATGATTGTAGTTGCGTTCACATTCAGTGCATTTTTAGTTGAAGTAGGAGAAATTCTAGGAATTAATTTCCATGTATCTACATTGTTAGGATGGTTTGTATTAGCTTCGCTATGTATTAACGAATTTCGTAGCGTTATGGAGAATTTATTGCAATGTGGCTACAAAGTACCAAAAGCATTGACTAAAGGATTAGAAGTAGCAGATAAAATCGTTAACGAAGAACAAGAAAATGACGAATCAAGTACCTTGGAATAAGATTATTTTAGAAGAATTTATTAATCTAGCATTATTAACTAAAGATGAAGAAATGATTCTAAGAACTAGAATATACGGATGGACAGTTAGAGAACAAGCCGACAAATTAAATATGAGTGTTTCTAGTGTGAATAGAATCATCAAAAGAATAAAGAACAAGTATGATGAAGTAGAGAAGTATAGCGCAGTCCTACCACCAAGAAAAAACAGTGAAAAAGAAACGTATTTAGATGAGAATTAAGAGGTTGAAAGACCTCTTTTTTTGATATTTATTTGACATTAATGTGGAAACAAATTGAAATTGCTCATGAATATAATTAAAGGTGTAAAGAGGTGAGCGAAATGTATAATCCAATCAATGACAGAATTAATAATTTAATGAATCAAAAGCAGATGATTGAATCACAGTTGCAAAACATTCAACAACTAGCAAATATTCCACCTATTAATATTAATAACCAAATCACGCCTAACATGGCATTGAATGACTTTAATGGTAAATGGGTTAATAATGAACAAGAAGCAAGGAATATGATGGTGAATGGTTTGCCTAGTATTATGCTAGATAGAAATGATTCAGTATTCTATATGAAGTCTTTAGACGGAAGTTTTAAGAAATACAGATTCCAAGAAGAAACAGAACCGAAAAAAGACAACATAGAACAACGCTTAGACAAGCTAGAAGCTATGATATTAGGTCTAACAAACGGAAGTAATATAAATACAAAGGCAGATAAAGAAACGCCTAGAAAGGAGCTTAAAGCGTGAATCCTTTAATGAATATGATGAACCCTCAACAGATGTTATTGGGTATGTTACAACAAAGAAATCCACAAGCATTTAATCAAGTACAACAATTAATGCAAAGTGGACAGAATCCTCAAGTATTATTGAATAATATGATGGGGAATTTAACGCCACAACAAAAACAACAATTTGAAAATGTGGCTAGTCAATATGGGCTAAAACGCTAATTGCGTTGAAAGGAGGAAATATAAATGGAAAGCATGAATGGTATTCAACCAATGTACGATTTAGCAGACAGAAACAACAATGAATTTGGTGGAGGATATTGGATTTGGATTATCCTTTTATTCTTACTGTTTGGTGGAAATTGGGGTAACAATGGCAACCTACAGAATGACGAATTAATGAATCAAGAATTTATTAAGCGTGATTTATTCAACACAAATCAGAATGTATCTAGCCAAGGTTTCCAAAATTCAAGAGACATTCTAGAAAGCCGATACACAACTCAATTAGGTTTGCAGAATCTAGGACAACAGAATCAAGAATGTTGTTGTGCAACGCAAAGAGCGATTGACGGAGTAAACGCACAAAGTTTCAAAAACACGTGTGATATTACCACTGCAATCCACGCAGAAGGCGAAGCAACAAGAGCATTGATTAATGCAAACACAATGCAAGAATTACGTGATAAATTAGCAGACAGAGACAGAGATTTATTGACTGCAAACTTCCAATTAAGCCAACAGGCACAATCTGCAAATATCATTAACACATTGCAACCAACGCCAAAACCTGCATATCTTACTTGCTCACCTTATTATGCATACAATATGACAGGTTGTGGATGTAACCAAATCTAGCTCGAAAGAGATTAGGCAATAGCCTTTGGATTATAGGGTAGTCGAAAGGCTACCCATTTATTTTATATAGGAGGAAAAGAAAATGATTAATAGTATAGCAACGGCAATTCAGACAGTAGTAAACGGACAAAATGTATTATTTCCAACAGACAGAGTAAGAACAAAATCATGCCAATGTGCTTGTAAAGGTTGGCTTGCTCATGATGTAGGAAGTGGATTGTTTACATTGACAAAGCAAGGAATCTATGAAGTAGAATATACGGCAGATATTACAAGTGCAACAGTAGGAGTAGCTTCTTTAGAATTAGAGCAGAATGGAGAAGCAGTAGGAGGAACAGAATCTTTATATAATGTAGCTACTGCAAGTGCATATGGAAATGTTAGTGGAGCTACATTGATTCAAGTACCTTGTGGAGCTTCTTACACAATCACGCTAGGAAATAACAGTGGCTTAGATTTATCTGTTCAGAATGCAAATATCATCATTAAGAAATTAGCGTAGGTGTATCATGCAAGAGGTTAGAAAAAGGAATCTAGACCTCTTAACGGAAGCAATGAGAGGACTAGAAAGAGGATACAATGATTTAGATTTTAAAGTCATGAGCCAAGCTTTAGACAATATCAAAGACATTGATACAATACTAGCTATGAGTGATGGAAGAACGGCTATAAACGCATTAAAAACAAATGATACAGATATAGAAGGAACGGAGATTGATGACAATATCGCATTAATGAATTGCCACTTTAGGAAGTATATACAAGCAAAAAAGGAATATCGAAAAGATAACAATGACATTGATAAACAAAATTCAATTCGTGAGTTAGAAGCTTTTTTAAGTGCTATGTATGGAATTTTAGAAGAAATGAAAACATCAAGCGACTTTCAAGAAGAAAGAGAAATGGTAAGAGATAAATTGCGAGAAATGTTCTCAGTATATCAATGATAAAAATCCTCTTTATGTGCTATAATCGGCATATAAGGAGGATTTTTTAATAGATTATCAAAGTTTTAAAAACGCCGTATTAGGCAAAAGAATTGACATTGATGGAGCTTACGGCTCACAATGTTGGGATGGTGCAATGTATTGGTATGAGAAACTAGGATACCCAAGAATTAGTTGTACAGTCAGTAAATACGCTAAAGACATTTGGTTATACAGAAAAACAAATGGGATATTAATAAACAGTATAGAAGTATCTATATATAAGCCCGGTGATATTGTCGTATTTAAAGAAGTTCCAAATGTTACACCATATTCGCATATTGCTATCTTTGATTCAGATATTGATGGCAAATATGGTTGGTTTCTAGGGCAAAATCAAGGTGGCGTAGGAGGAGCATTTAATTTATGTAAATTTCCATACAGTGCCACATACGATACAGGGTTTAGGCCTAAATGTTTAGTGAATCAACAAACGAACACTGCATATGATGTCAATAAATTGGTATCAGAGCATGCATTAGCCACACTTACAGTTGACGCAGTAGCAATTAGACAAAATTCACCAAATGGAGCAGTAATCAAACGTGTGAATACAGGCTTTAAATTTGAATACTACTACAAGGTTGTTGCAAATGGACATAGATGGGTAGTTAACAAAGACAAAACTCAATTTATGGCTATTTCTAATTCTGAAGTACAAGGTAAAGAACTATGGGCAACATTTTCAGAAATTAAAGAAGAAACTAAGCCAACTCCAACACCCACAGAAAAGCCAGTTGAAAAAGTTGATTACACAAAGAATGTAAAAGGATACGGAATCGACCTTTCGGAGCACAATAGCAATGTAGATTTAAGTAATGTAGACTTTGCAATTATTCGTGCGAATTGGTGGACAACAAAAGATAAAAAGTTTGATGAGTTCTCTAAGATGTTAGAAGATAAAGGCATTCCATACGGTGTGTATTGCTATGATTATTGCGATAACGCGCAAACTGCCTTAGAACAAGCTAAATATACACATGAATTAATCAAAGGTAAGAATATTCAATTAGGTGTATGGATGGATATGGAAGATTCAAGTGTTAAGCAAGGAGAACTCGGATGGAAAGAAAAGAACGGATTACTAACTAAAGAACATTGTTCTATGGTATGTAAAGTATTCTGCGACTATTTTAAAGAGCAAGGATATTATACAGGTGTATATACATCTACATCATGGATTGGAACTTATGTTGATACAGAATATCCATTATGGATTGCGCAATATGGCTCTAATGACGGAACGCTACAGTTTGACCATTCAGATAAAGCCGTAATCTATCAATATACATCAAATCCATTGGATAAGAATGTAATCTATCACGATATTGATTTTTATAAGTCAAATCCAAAAAAAGAAGAAATTAAAAAAGATGATTCAAAAAATGATGAAATTAATGTAAATGGAATCAATCAGATTATCGCTTTGATTTTGAAATTATTAAAAAAGGTTTCGAAACTATTTAAATAATAATAAAGCCTATGTGTAATGCATAGAACCTTTCTTTATGCTATAATTTAATAGGTTTGAGGTTAATATTCATTTTGATGTTAATCTATGGAAGCTCTGTTTATCAGGGCTTTTTTTATTTTCCTAAAAAGTTCTTTACACGTATATACGTGTATGCTATACTATATATGTGGTCAGAAAGACAAGGATATTTGTTTTAGGAGGTTAAACATGAAAACAAAGAAAAAAAGCAATCAGAAAGCAGAAAAGGTCAGTGTCTACTTAGAGATTGCTAAAAATGTTATTGAAATACTCGCATTTGCAATAACGATTATAAAGAGCTTAGGGAATTAATTCCCTAACTCTTTACTTCATTGTACCACATAAAAGGAGGAACAAGAAATGGAAAGACTACAGAAAGTAAAAACAATTCTAGATGTTATTGTAATCGTATTAGGAATTGCATTGTTAGTCGTATGGCTAGTTAAGTAATATATAAGGAGGTAACATGGCTACACCTGCAAAAATTAGAGCAAACAATAAATCAAATAAAATCAATACAACGATGATTTGCGTTCGTTTAAGTTACAACACGGACGCAGACATCATCAAAAAACTTGATGAGGTTGATTCTAAAATGGGATATATCAAAGAATTAATCAGAAAAGATATGCAGACTAAAAAAAAATAGTCTGTTTTCTTTAAAAACGCTTTACATGTATATACGTGTATGTTATACTATATATGTACTTAAGGTACACAGGAGGAAACAAGAAATGAATAACTTAGAAAACTTTGAAAGAAACATTAAGAAAATGAGCAATGATGAATTACTAAAGATGTATGCTTCATTAAGCTACAATGATATTGAACATCCTAGTTTAAGAAATGAAGAAAAATTAGACATTGTTACAGATGAATTGTTAGCAAGAATGAAATAGAAAAGAGGACACAAGAAATGAAAGAACAATTTGTGTATAGAGGTCATGAAGTGAAAGTTATTGATACATGGGTTGATGTAGATAATAATAAGAAAGGTGTAACAATTGAACCTGTTGGAGATTATGGATTTCCGATTGATGTATATTTAGATGATTTAAAAAAAAGGACTCAACAAAAACAAATAGGAGAGTACAAGAAATGAACGAAGAAAGATATATTTACGAATTATCAAAATTAAGTAACGATGAATTATTAGGTGAATTATTTTACAACAAAGAGCAGATGGAAAAAGCAAGAATAGGTGCTAGTGGCAATCAAGAAAAAATGATTATTCTAGAAAAGAAAAGAGAACAATATTACTTGTGTAAAGAATACATCTTAACACAAAGAATGAAATAAGCGTGCAAAGGATGTACGCTTTTTTATTGGCATAGTTTTTGGCATATTTTATATTGAAAATCGCAGTATTATAGAGTACGCAGAAGTACTCTAAATTA
>OLON01001087.1_pt1 | contig 16435 bp, 14 predicted proteins | sample 1672691 | NCBI WGS metagenome assembly OLON01 (sample SAMEA3136714, study PRJEB25190) | human gut metagenome | biome: human gut; feature: human-associated habitat; material: faeces | place: Austria | collected 2013
AAAACACAGAATTATAGCAAAGTCACCAAATTGCTAGTTAAGCCAAAATCTTTTTTATTTAACAAATATCTAAAATCTATAACTACCACTTTGTATAAATGAAACGGCAGTCCTGCGACAGCTTTCGACAGAATGCGGACACAGGAATACACGACAGTCATCTGCATAGCGAATCGCTCAGTCACTTTTTTGCCGGAGGTCGTGCCACCCATGAAAAGGCAATGTTGCTGCACGCCATGCAATTTTGAGGCTTGTCCCTAGGGTTTGAATAGCCCCGAAAAGATACCCACTTAAATCACTCTCCTTCAAAATAAGCAAAAGAAAAGCACCTGCTCATATGAACAGATGCTTTGAATCTTCAATTGCATCTATTTACAACTATGAAAGTGTTCTATTCAAAGATATTTCAGACATGAACTGCAAAAACTTTTAGATTTCCCTTGGAAATGCAGCGCTTATTCGTCAAGCAACCAGTCGATAAGGTTTTCGGATTTGATGCCGTCGTAGGAAGCATCAAGACCCGGCTCAAGGGACAACACGATTTTTTTGTAGTTATCGCGGATACTTTGAAGTGGTGCAAGCTCCCGCTTGCTCACATCCTCACTCATCATCGATTCCGTTACCTGGATATACTTTTTCTCATTGGCGGTCGTTGCAATGAAGTCAACTTCCGCATTGCCGATTTTGCCAATCGCTACATCATAACCACGGCGAAGTAGTTCAAAATAAACGACATTCTCGATGGCATGGCCTCTATCACGATTACAAAAACCCAACAGATAATTGCAAAGTCCGATGTCAACGATATAGTATTTTCCGAGTGTACGAAGGTAGGCTTTGCCCTTGATGTCAGAGCGTTTAATCTCATAGAAGAAGTAGCTTTCCAAAATGTCACGAATCATGACCGTGGAATAGATACCATCGAGAAGCGAAAGCGCCTTTTCCTGTTCCAGCCCAACATCTGCGATGCGGGCATTCCACCGAAGCACATATAGGCGTCGAAATCAAAATGCCGCCGCTTTCTTTCCTTGAGTTCCTCGATTATCAAGGTTTTGAGGTTTGCGAAACGCAAAGCGCCCTTGGTGGACGCCGCAAGCAGCTATTTGATAAAATCGGTGAAAAAATCATATAAATGCACTATAGTGCAAAAACTTTTTATAATTGACTGATTTTGCAGTGTTCTTAAGAAGGAATCTTAGACCTATATAAAATTGTATAGAAAAAGCGCACGTACAGAAAAAGAATATTACGCACGCCTTTCCAATGGGCCAATGGAATCCTTCAATCGAAAGCCAAAAGATTTAAAAAGAGATTCCAGAGGTTTTTCCGATTTCAATTATACACGCTATCGCATCCTATGGCTACAAGGAAAAATCCTAGTATAAAAGAAGTTCCTAAATCTAAGGATCAGATTCTTTCAAAAAAAAGGAGAGAAACGTGGATTATACAAATAGAATATTATAATGATGTTGAACAATGAACATAACAAAAAAGGATCTCAGTTTTATAACCATAACTGAAATCCTTTTAATCATTAAAAACAAATTTAGGGATCTATAGGATAACGCCTATATAGCACCAGTCCCCTAGATTATTTGGTTACCCGAATACATCTACTTATTATTACGATTTCCCATGCCAATCAATTGTAAGATTCTTAAGAAGATATTCAAGAAATCCAAATACAATTGTAATGCCATGAAGATGGCAATCTTATCTTGTGCTACGACAGAACCATCCGATTGAATCAACAATCGATTCATTCTTTGAACATCCCAAACGGTGATGCCTGTAAAAATCAATAGAGTAAGGATAGAAAGTAAGCGAACATCCATACTGACTCTAAATAGCATCATAAAGCATTGTGTAATAATCAATACAAAAAGTCCAATCATACATAATGAGCCAAAGCTTGTAAAATCTTTTTTAGATGTTGTACCAATAACAGCTAAACTAATAAAGTAAACTGCACTGACTAGAAAAGCAGTACCAATTGTAGCGACATCATATACATAGCCAATAGAAGTAAGTGAAACACCCATACAGATGGCATAAAGCACTAACATAACCTTCATACCTGTACTTGATGTAGATCTTGCCATAGATACACCAAAGGCAATCGACAAGATAAATGGTGCAATCACAAACAACATAAATAGAAATGGCATTGTACTTAATAAAATCAATAAAGCATTTGTAGCATATAGACCATAAGATACAATTGCTGTAATGGATAAGGCAATAGCCATCCATGCATAAGACTTCAACAAAGCACTTTTTAAAGTGCTTGTTGAATAATAATTCATAGAATCGTTGTTAAACATATTAATCCTTTTTCTGGATAAATTCTAATAATTGCTGAGCTGCAATATTTAAACCTTTACGGTTTGATTTATCGAATCCTAAGTGCGTATAGATTTCACCTACAAATACTCCATTATCTTCTAGAGCCTGGAACATTGTGTCGATGATTGGTTCGCAAAGTTCTTGTTTTTGCATAGGACCAAATGGGTTTGCGAAATATGTAGTTGAAATACCAACTTCTTGAGTAGTACCCAAAGCCATACGTTTACCTAATTTACAAGTATCTTTTACTTCTTGTACAGTTAATTTCTTTAGACCAAATTCATTTGTGTAGTTGTTTGCATACGCAAATAAGTCAATTTTATGGTTGTGAACAACAACACGATATGGAGCCGCTGGCTGAATCATACGTGCGTTTGGATTTTCTGGAGCCATGAAAATTGAACGGTCCATGTCACGATATGGAGTACCTGGATCCAAGTCATCTAGACGAATGAAGGCACCAATTTCAGTACCCTGACCATATGGAACACCATCTTCTAAGTGAATTGTTCCCATATCATCAAATACAACTTCAACTTCACGAATCATATCTCCAGCTGCCGCTTTTAATGCTTCAATTGATTCCGATTTACCAGCGCCACTATCACCCATCAACATGATACCTTTCTTTGTTCCATCCTTTAAATAGATGTTTACGAAAGCACCATGGATTGGTAACCATCCCTTTTTCATTTGTGCCAAGTTGTGTAATGTCAAACACATTTTCTTTAAATATCCAAAGTATTCGATACGAGGATTATCACTGATACATCCCACCCAAATATCATTGGCTTTATCATAATAGAAGTTTGTATCGTCATTTCCGTCATCGTTACCAAAAATAACAACTAAATCTGGTTTTTGTGCACTTTCTTCTTTAGTAGCTAATTCAAATAAGTTAGCCATACTCAGTGCACTTGACATATATTTTGAGTTGAAGTATACGAAACATAATAAAGCTCCAACTTTACAAGGATAACAGAACCAGTTTGATTCTCCCTTTTTGAAATATGTCATAGGCTGTGTATCAATTTCAGTAAACATACCTGTACGTTTACTTGATTTTGGATGCAAAATCATTGGAGTTCTTAACATTACAGTATCGATCATTGGAATATCTTGTAAAGCTGCATATTCATCAGCCCATACTTTATCCAAAGTGTGAACAGAGAAACATGCATTTGTTCCAGCTTGAACCTGACGATACACTAAGTTTGGTCTTCCCATTAATTTTTCTTCAAACAAACGATATGTACGAAGTAATAAATCATTTGAAGCTGAGTCAAATGCCACTAATGTATTAATACCAAAATCCGTTGAATTATCACTCTTCATATATCCAAAACGTTGTAAAGAACGCCAAGTACGATACATCTCTTCAATAACATCTAAAGTTGCATCTTTATCTGAAAGATAATATCCATCTTTTAATTCTTCACAAGTAAAGATTGACAATAAACGTAAGAAATGACAGAAATCATAAGCTGCTTCTTTAGAAGATAATTCACCATTTTTTGTCAAATAAGCATACATATTCGCATTATCTGTTTCCTGATATTCAATGAAATATTGAACGAATTTTGCGAATGTATGAGACTTTAATAAAACCTCACGACTCTTTGGATACGCCAAATTGTAGTTGATAATAACCTGATTGTTAAAAATTTCAATTTTATTCTGCATAATTACACTCCTTTAACTATGACTAATATACATGAAAAACCTTTGAAAGTAAATGTGATTCTAAATTTTTTGTTTATATCTCAAGTACAAGCGTTTACATGGCAAATACTTTTTCGATTTCAGAATATACATCCTCAATCGCAATTTCACTCTTTTCACCTGTATAACGATCTGTCCACTCTAATTTTCCTTCTTTGACACCACGACCTACCGTAATACGATAAGGAACACCAATCAATTCCATATCTTTAAATTTAACACCTGGACGCTCATTACGATCATCTAAAATAACCTCGAACTTATGTTCTTTACAATATTCATATAGATCATTGGCAATCTTAACTTGTTCTTCATCCTTTAAAGATACTGGAACAATCGCAAGTCTAAATGGTGCAATTTCAATTGGCCATTTAATACCAAAATCATCATGATGCTGATCTGCAACAGCAGCCATACATCTTTCTAGACCAATACCATAACTTCCCATCCAAACTGGCTGTAATTGGTTGTTGGCATCTGTATAGTAAAGATTCATACTCTTCGAATATTTCGTACCCAATTTAAATAAGTTACCAACTTCAATACCATGTTGGAAAGTTAACTTTTTACCACACTTAGGACAAATATCCCCTTCTTTTACCTGACAAAGATCTGCCACTTCAACTGGCGTAAAATCTCTACAGTTAACATTCTTAATGTGACGATCTGATTGGTTAGCACCAACAATGAAGTTTTTCATATGTTTGATTTGACGATCCATATAGACTGGACAATCAATACCAACTGGACCTGCAAAACCAACACGAGCATGTGTAACTTGTTCTACTTGTTCAAAGCTAGCAAGCTCCATTTCATTCGCATCCAATAACTTCAATGCCTTTGTCTCATTCAATTCACGATCACCAGGAATACAGAATGCGATGACTTTTCCATCTACATTATAAAGTAATGTTTTGACAAAATCACTTTCCTTCTTACCAAAGAAAGCAGCCACTTCTTCAATTGTTTTTGCGTTTGGCGTATCCACAACTTCCATAGAAAGTTCTTCTTCACAAGAATCTTCCATTGTGTCTACTACTTCTGTGATTTCTAAGTTGCTCGAATAGTCACAACCTTCACAGCCAACAACAACATCTTCCCCAATACTTGATAGAGCCTGATATTCTTCCGATAATAAACCACCCATAGCTCCCGTATCCGCTTTAACGATTTTATATTCCAATCCTAAACGATCCATGATACGACAATATGCATCATACATTTTATTGTATGCTACATCCAATCCAGCTTCATCCACATCAAATGTATACGCATCCTTCATGATAAATTCACGAACACGAATCAATCCATAACGAGGACGAGTTTCATCACGATATTTCGTTTGAATCTGATATAAGTTATATGGGAAATCCTTATAAGATTTTCCATCCATACTACTTGCGACCGCAAACAATTCTTCATGAGTAGGACCTAACACATAACGCTTATTATAACGATCACTCAATGAAAACATATTTGAACCAAATGCTTCACGACGACCCGATTGTACATATACATCTTCCGGAATCAATGCAGGCATCAATAACTCTTGCGCATCTTTCGCATCCATTTCTTCACGAATAATATTTTCAACTTTAGAAAGAACCTTCTTTCCCATAGGCATGATCATATAAATTCCGTTTGAACATTTCTTGATCATTCCAGCACGCACCAATAAATTACTTGATACGCTATCTTCATCTTTCGCATTTTCTCTTAATGTATAAAAGAAACTCTGACTTAATTTCATCTTTACTTACCTCTTCCACTATCTAATCTTACGAATCATTGCATCGACTTCAATAGGCCCAGACCACTTCGTATATACAATCTGCATCGGCTTATTACAAGCCTCTAATACATTCTTGTCACTATCATATACATCTGAAACATGTACGATCGTACTTTGAATGTGAGGACCAAATATTTCTAAATCTTGATTTGGCATAAAATGATTCTTCACCTGTAAAGTTGCCAACTGACTTTCCTTGTCATAATCTAGCACAATGGCTACATATTCCTGTGTTACCGTTTCATCATGATCTTGATACAACTGCACCTTATATCCAGGAAGCCCATTATAGAAGCCCGGTCCTGTCGGTCGGTTCTCTGCCTTTGCGATTTCCTTTTTTACACGCTCAATGATTTTTTCATCCGCATGACCATGCTCATAAATGTAATCAATCAACATACGATAACTAGAAACAACCGTAGCTAAATAATAAGCACTTTTCATACGCCCTTCAATTTTCAAAGACGCTACACCCATATGGATGAAATCCTCAATATAATCAACTGCTTGTAAATCCTTTGAAGACATGGAGAATAAATTTGTTGGATCGCTAAGTTCGGTTTCACCATCCATCAAATGATATTTCCAACGACAACTTTGTGCACATCCACCACGGTTTGCATCACGAAGTGTCATATGATTACTCAATACACAACGTCCTGAAAAAGAAATGCACATGCCTCCATGAATAAAAACTTCAATAGGAAGAATATTCTCTTCACAAATCGAACGAATATCCTCCATTTGACATTCTCTTGCCAATACGACACGATCCATACCCTTTTCTTTCCAAAATCTTACAGCACTTGAGTTTGTAGAAGAATGCTGCGTAGATACATGCACTTCAAACTTGCAACCAAGCTTTTTAGCCAACATCATAATCGAAGGACTTGCCACAATAATCGCATGCACACCAATCAAATCCAACGTTTTTAAATACTCTTCAATACCATCAAGATCCGATTCATGTGGAAGCATATTTACAGTTACATGCACATGACTATGATGTGCATTCGCAAACTGAACCAACTCTGCGATCTCATCAATGGAAAAATTACTGGCACGAGAACGCAAACTAAACTGTTTACCACCAATATATACGGCATCTGCCCCATATAAAATCGCAATCTTTGCCTTTTCTAAATTTCCAGCAGGAGCTAATAATTCAATTTTATTCACTTACTTGCTCCTCCTTTTTCTTAATTGTCTCTTCTAAATACCAACGATTGCTTGACTCATCATCCGTAATTTTAATGCCTTGTAAAGCCAAATCATATAAACCTAAGATTTCAACGGTCCAATCATCATCAAAGAATAAAGAATCAATGCGGAAGCGGTGCATTCCTACATCTGTAAAATCCCACATTTCCTGTAATGAATTGATTGGCATTTCACTAAAGATATGCGTACCCGTTTCATCTTGTACGATTGGCATACGTTTGTCACGCGTTTGTTCAATCAAATCATAATGACACGGTAATGAACATACCGGTTTATTCACAGCCTCTAAATAATTTGTGACTAAAGGTCTTCTTGAATAAAGAATTGAGAAATAGCCATGCACTAAAATTTCTATATCCGGATTATGCGTACCAATACTTACCACTTCTTCAAGACTTAACTCATGTGCTAAAGATACAGATTGAATCCCCAAAGACATATAGAAATTTACATCTGCACTGGAAGCTACCAATGTTTCAGGTTGATAAATCAATTTGGATTCAATCCCCAATTGTTTTGCCTCATAATATAGACCTTCATCCGCATAATAAATACCATCCACATCTAATTCTTTAAAAATAGAAAAGTATTCACGAACACCCGATAGATCTTCATCCATACATAATCTTAAAAAGTTGATATATAATTTTAGGCCAAGCTTTTTACACTTCTTTTTCCAAAGCTGTAAATCCTCTTTTTTTACCGTAATACTTGAACGAATGGAATAATGTTCAACACCAATGATTACGGCATCCGCCTTAGCCCTTTTTAATTTTTCTAATGAATCAATAGAATGAATTGTTGTTATAAACATAATTACTCCTTATTAAAACATACAGATTTATTTTACCACAAATGTGATTTTATGCCTACTTAACCTCCTATTTAAATCGGACTTAATTTCATGTATACTATAAATAAGAACAAACAAACATTAACTGAAAGATTTGAAGATTATACTGAAGACACCAAACAAGAAAAAATATGGTCGGATGAAATCATTGGTGAGGAAGAATTGTAGAAAAAAAAGAATGCCATTACGACATTCTTAACATGGCTAGTTCAATCTAGTCTTTTTTAATGAATTCAACCAATTCTTTAGCCGAATATACGACATGATCTGCCAAAGGACCACTTGCCAGATGATGACGATTAAAATGAATTGTCTTCATACCTGCGTTTTTTGCTCCTTGCATATCATTGATGTAGTTATCCCCTACATAATACCATTCATGAATATCTTCCTGCATCGCTTCCATACACTTTTTAAAGGCATTCACATCCGGCTTCGCGACACCCAACTGTCCACTTGTAAAGACATGAGAGGCTTTAAAATACTCAAAGACATGAAGCACTTCTAATTTCATTCTTTGATGCGCATCCTCTCCATTTGTCAAAATCGCAAGTTCATCTTCACAATGCGAGAAATAATCAATAAATGCATCATCCATTTCAATATGATGCTGATAATATTTATAGCGAGACTGAAACTCTACAGCTTTTGAATGAGAAAATTCAATATCATACTTTTCGCAAGCCTTCTCAATACGATAAATGCCAGATTCATCAATCGTAATCTTTCCTTGTTGTAGATCATCAAAAATCATATCTCCAAACTTACGATAATCCGCATAAAATTGATTCATATCCACATCTACATTTGGAAGAAATTCTTCCATGCATTTGCGAAATGGCCAAGATAAATCATAAAGGGTATCATCACAATCAAACATTAATTTCTTCATATAATCACCAGATGAAATATAACATAAAAGTGAAGATTCGACTACTGAATCTTCACTTGATTTAAACATTTACGAACATGACCAGACTGTCCAGTTACCTCTTCATTTTCAATCAAAGATAAGTGCACAGCTTCTTTACAAGATTCAATCGCTGCATCAAATACAACATTGATCTTATTATCATTGATTTGTTTCAAAGCATGGATTTCTTCATTCCCAAAACGATTTGCGGTACTAAACGCAATCGCAATATCCCCAGAACCATTGCCCATATGCGATCCAGTTAAAGCTAAACCGACTGGCATTCTGTTACAAACTCTATGAAGCTGACGATCACTTAATGGAGCATCCGTCGCAATGATCATCATGATCGAACCTTTTTCTTGTTCTAAAGGCAATAGATTTCCTTCTACTTTATCTAACAAATATTGTTCTCTTAAACCAAAATTAGAAAGTACAAGTACACCTAGAGTATATGTATTTCCATCAATCTCAAAGACTCTTGAACTTGATCCAATACCACCTGACATTTCAAAACAAGACATGCCTCGACCTGCTCCAACACTGCCAAGTTCAAACTCTTTTTTACAATCAGCATACGCATCATATACATCTTCTTTTGTAACAACACAATCACGAATCGAATTTAGATATCCATCGTTACATTCTCCAACGACAACGTTTACACTTGTTAAATCTTCATTTTCTTTAACCATGATATCCACTAAGGCTTGTTGAACAACGCCCACATTTAAAGTGTTTGTCAAACAAATATAGCTTTCTAGTGTTCCCAGCTCCATTATTTGTGGTAAGCCTGTCGTCTTTCCAAAACCATTAAGAATGCTGCATCCACAAGCTAACTTTTGATGAAATACATCTTCAGCCGTACGAATAAATGTAACACCGGTTTGATGAGTTCCTGAACAAATTGTTTTATGTCCAACCAATACACCTTCTACATCTGTAATTCGATTTAATTTTCCTTTTTTCATAATTAAACACCTCTTAAAAACTATTATAGTGAAATTTAAAAAAATTTCACAAAAAAAAGAAGCCGAAATTAATCAGCTTCTTTATTCATTTCTTACTTGTAAAGTTCTACTAAACGTTGTAAGTGTTCGTAACGTTCTTTAGCTACTTCTTCTGATTTAGCAAATAATTTTTCTGCTCTTTCAGGGAATGGTTTCACTAAACGAGTGTAACGAGATTCGTTGTGTAAGAAGTCTTGGTAAGTTCCATCTCCTTCTTTAGAAGTTAATATGAATGGGTTCTTTCCTGCTTCTTTCTTAGCTGGATCAAATGAGAATAAGTTCCAGTATCCAGATTTAACAGCTTTCTTCATTTCATCTTGACAGTGGTTCATTCCACCCTTAGCAATACCGTGTAATTCACATGGTGCATAACCGATGATTAAAGATGGTCCTGGATAAGCTTCTGCTTCAGCAATACATTTAACTGCTTGTGCAGGGTTAGCTCCAAGAGCAATTTGTGCTACATAAACGTATCCGTAGCTCATAGCGATTTCTGCTAAAGATTTTTTCTTCATTTCTTTACCAGCTGCAGCGAACTGACAAACTTCACCGATGTTAGATGCTTTAGAAGCCTGTCCACCAGTGTTTGAATACATTTCTGTATCGAATACCATAACGTTTACATTTTCACCTGATGCAAGAACGTGGTCTAATCCACCGAATCCGATATCATAAGCCCATCCGTCTCCACCGAAGATCCAAACAGATTTCTTAGCTAAGTATTCTTTCTTGTCTAATACAGCTTTAGCATCTGGACATCCAGCTTCAGCAGCTTTTTCTACTTCTACCAATAATGCCTTAGTTGCTTCTGTGTTAGTACGAGTATTTTCTTTAGTTTCCATGAATTTTTCGAATGCAGCCTTGAATTCAGGAGTTGCTTTTTCGCTTTCGTTCATAGCACCTAATTTTTCGATAGCTTGTTCACGTAATACTTTTTGTCCTAATTGCATACCGAATCCATGTTCAGCATTGTCTTCGAACAATGAGTTAGCCCATGCTGGTCCTTGTAAGCTATCTTTGTTTACTGTATATGGAGATACAGATGCTGGACCACCCCAAATAGAAGAACATCCAGTCGCATTTGATACATACATGTGTTCACCGAATAATTGAGTAATTAAACGAGCATATGATGTTTCAGCACATCCAGCACATGATCCTGAGAACTCTAACAATGGTTGGTTGTATTGAGAACCCTTAACAGTATCATCAGCAAATCCAGAATCTTTCTTAGAAACGTTAGCTACTAAGTAATCGAATACTGGTTGTTGTTCAGCTTGAGATTCTTGAGGTACCATCTTAATAGCTTGCGTTGGACATACAGTGATACATTCACCACATCCCATACAATCTAATGGAGATACGCTCATTGTATATTTGAATTCTGTAGCTTTTGGTTTAACATCAGCTAATTTGATTTGTGCAGGAGCAGCCTTTACTTCTTCTTCGCTCAATAAGAATGGACGAATAGTAGCGTGAGAACATACGAATGCACATTGGTTACATTGAATACATTTTTCAGCATCCCATTCAGGAACTGTAACAGCTGTACCACGTTTTTCGTAAGCACTAGCACCAGTTTCCCATTGACCATCGATGTTACCAACGAATGCAGATACAGGTAATGAATCTCCATCCATTTTGTTAACTGGTTCCATGATGTCTTTAACCATCTTAACTGTTGCAGGACGTCCTGATAATTCAGGTCTTGGTGCATCAGCTTCTGGGTTAGCCCAAGATGCAGGGATTTCAACCTTGTGAGTTGCACCTACACCAGCATCGATAGCTTTGTAGTTCATTTCTACAACTGCATCACCCTTCTTAGAGTAAGATTTCTTAGCAGCTGCTTTCATGTAATCTACTGCTTCTTCAATTGGCATAATGTTAGCTAATTTGAAGAATGCTGATTGTAAGATTGTGTTTGTACGTTTACCCATACCGATTTCGATAGCTTTATCGATGGCATTGATTGTGTACAATTGGATATTGTTGTCTGCGATATATTTTTTAGATTCAGCAGGCATGTGTTTGTCTAATTCTTCGTCTGACCATTGGCAGTTGATCATGAATACACCACCAGGTTTAACGTCTTGAACCATCTTGTATCCATTTACTACATATGAAGGGTTGTGACAAGCTACAAAGTCAGCTTGGTTAATGTAGTATGGGCTACGGATTGGCTTGTCTCCAAAACGCAAGTGAGAAATTGTGATACCACCTGTTTTCTTAGAGTCATATTGGAAGTAAGCCTGAATGTATTTGTCAGTGTGGTCACCGATGATCTTAGTAGAGTTCTTGTTAGCACCTACAGTACCGTCTCCTCCAAGACCCCAGAATTTACATTCAACAGTTCCTGGAGTTGAAGTGTTAGGAGCTGGTTTAACTTCTGGCAATGATAAGTTTGTAACGTCATCCACGATACCAATTGTAAAACGAGGTTTTGGTTCGTCTTTTAACAATTCTGTGTAAACAGCGAATACACTTGAAGGTGGAGTATCCTTAGATCCTAAACCATAACGACCACCGCAAAGAGTGATGTCATTTAATCCTGCTTCACGAAGTGTTGTAGCTACATCTAAGTATAATGGGTCTGCTAGAGCACCTGGTTCTTTAGTACGGTCAAGTACTGCAACTTTCTTAGCTGTCTTAGGAAGAACTTTTAATAAGTGTTTGCTTGACCAAGGACGATATAAACGAACCTTAACTAAACCAACTTTTTCTCCTTTTGCAGTTAAGTAGTCGATAACTTCTTCAGCAACGTCATTGATAGAACCCATAGCGATGATTACACGATCCGCTTCAGGATCTCCATAGTAGTTGAACAAGTCATAGTTTGTTCCTAATTTTTCATTGATTTTACCCATGTATTTTTCAACTACAGCAGGTAATTCATCATATGCAGTGTTACATGCTTCACGGTGTTGGAAGAAGATATCTCCATTTTCGTGAGAACCACGCATAGTTGGACGTTCTGGATTTAAAGCGTGTTTACGGAATTCCTCAACAGCTTCCATTGGACACATTTCTTTTAAATCTTCATAGTCCCATTTTTCAATTTTTTGAATTTCGTGAGAAGTACGGAATCCATCAAAGAAGTTAATGAATGGTACTTTACCTTCTAAAGCAGCTAAGTGAGCTACTGGAGATAAGTCCATAACTTCTTGTGGGTTAGTTTCACATAACATAGCGAAACCTGTTTGACGACAAGCATATACGTCTGAGTGATCACCAAAGATGTTCAATGCATGAGTTGCAACTGTACGTGCAGAAACATCGAATACACAAGGCAATTGTTCAGCAGCAATCTTGTACATGTTTGGAATCATCAATAATAAACCTTGAGATGCAGTGAAAGTATTAGTCAATGCACCAGCAGCTAATGATCCATGAACTGCACCAGCAGCACCTGCTTCTGATTGTAATTCACTTACAACTACTTGATTTCCAAAAATATTTTTTTGTCCAGCTGCAGACCATTGGTCAATAGAGTCTGCCATAGGACTAGATGGAGTAATAGGATAAATTGCAGCAACGTCTGTAAAAGCATACGCAACGTGAGCCGCAGCCGTATTTCCATCCATAGACTGTTTTGCTCTAGGCATTAATATTTCCTCCTTTATAGATATTCAATACCATAGTTTATTATACGAGCTTCATGTCAAATTTTAAAGATAAAATTCACTGTAGAGGTTAGTCTTATCTAATTTGTAAGCGTATAAAAAAGAGACGTAAACACTTGCTTACATCTCTATTTTCATTATTATTCTTTACCTAATAATTTGAACATGTTCTTTTTATAAACTTCAACACCAGGCTGATTGAATGGGTTAGAATCATTCATCAAAGTTGTCATTGCGATGGCCTTAAAGAAGAACATACACATATTTCCAAAGTCATAAGAAGTCATACCTGGCATAGTTAATAAGATATTTGGAACTCCACCAGTTTCTTCATGTGCTTGTAATGTTCCTTTGGCAGCCATTTTATTAGCCCAGTCAACACTCTTACCAGCTAAGTAGTTCATTCCATCTTCGTTTGCTTCATCATTAGGGAATGTTAAATCGATCATTGGTGTTTCAACATATAAGTTTGTTTCAAACAATACTTTCTTACCTTCCTGAACAAATTGTCCTAAAGAGTGTAAGTCTGTTGAGAAGCATACTGAATCCGGTAAAATACCCTTTCCATCTTTTCCTTCACTTTCACCAAATAATTGTTTCCACCATTCTGCAACCATCTGCATTTGAGGTTCATAGTTTACTAATAGTTCAACATCATATCCTTGATTTTGAAGAATACGACGAGCTACTGCATAACGATAAGCTGCATTCTTTTCAAGATCTGCATCTCCATATTCACCCATACCATCATGTAAACCTTTCATCAAAGCATCGATATCGATTCCAGCTACTGCGATTGGCAATAATCCAACTGGTGTAATTACTGAGAAACGACCACCAATATCATCAGGAATTACAAATGTTTCATATCCTTCTTTATCCGCTAAAGCCTTCAATGTTCCTCTAGCTTTGTCTGTAGTAGCGATAATACGATTTTTCGCATCTTCACCATATTTTTCTTCCATAAATTGTTTCAAGATACGGAAAGCCAATGCTGTTTCAGTTGTAGTTCCAGATTTAGAAATAACATTTACAGTAACTTCCTTATCTTTAATATAGTTCATAACTTGTGAAATATAAGTAGATGAGAAAGTGTTTCCCATATAAATAATTTCAGGCTTGTTGTCACCATATAAACCATTCATCATTTCAATGGCAGCACGAGCACCTAAATAAGATCCTCCAATACCACATACAACGAATACTTCTGTGTTTTCACGTACTTTTGCGGCAACCTCTTTAATGCGACTAAATTCTTCTTTATCATAATTGTTAGCCCAGTTTAGCCAACCGATAAAGTCGTTACCCTTACAAGTACCATTTTGTAAAGCTTCATCAATTGCGCGAACTTGATCTTGATAAGCCTTTACATCTTCTTTTAAGAAAGCATGATTTAAATCTAACGTAATCATATTTATTTTCCCTCCATAGCTATCCTAAGGATGATTATACCACGATTTAACATTGTGTGATATAATGATTTTTGTTAGGAGTGTGAGTTTATGATACCATCGTCCTTATATCCGCTAGTCACAGCTCTTTTGAGCAATGTGCTTGCACAAGTCGGAAAAACGGTCGTATATTATTATAGAACTGGCAAATGGGACTTACACTGGGTCATCGCAAGTGGCGGCTTTCCAAGCAGTCACTCATCAACCGTAACGGCCCTTTCCCTTTCCATAGGAATTCAGGAAGGCTTTGATTCAGCCATATTTGCCGTAACCACTATCTTTTCCTTTATTGTCATGTATGATGCATGTCACGTCCGCTATTATTCAGGTAAAAACATTGAATTAACGCAACAATTAGTCAAAGATTTACGTGAAATGACAGGACTTCGTTTTGATGATCCAATCTATCAAGAAAAATTAAAAAATGTTCTTGGTCATAAATTTGTCGAAGTCATTGGAGGATTTGTGGTAGGACTTATTGTCCCATTGATTTTATGTCCACTATTTTTATAAGTTAGGAGTGTTATTTTATGGATACTGTAGTAGATAGTAAAGCCGTTAATGATTGTTTGGATAAGATTCGTCCATATATCCAACATGACGGAGGCGACATTGAACTATTAGGAGTTGATGAATTCAACGTTGTCTATGTGTCTTTCAAAGGCGCGTGCCAAGGATGCATGATGGCCTCTGAAGATTTCTCAGGTGGAATCAAAGAATTATTACTTGAAGAAGTACCAAACATCCGTGATGTAGTACTAGTAGGTTAAGATATCGAAAGATATCTTTTTATTTTTAAAGGAGTTTTACCATGTACACCAAAGAACAATTAAGAAGGCTTTTGATTCCATTAATGTTCGAACAAGTTTTAACCGCATTAATGGGATCTGTTGACACCATTATGGTTACCAATATAGGTTCGGCCTCCATTTCTGCCGTTTCCCTTGTCGATTCATTAAATATTTTGATCATCAATATATTTGCCGCCATGGCAACTGGAGGCGCCATCATCTGCGCCCAATACTTAGGATCCAACCAAAAAGAAAAGGCTAACCAAGCCTTGAAACAATTGATTTTTTCTGTAACTCTTATTTCTATTCTGATTACCCTACCCTGCATTCTATTCAGAAGACCCCTATTAAGCCTAATCTTTGGATCCGTAGAAAAAAATGTGATGGACAATTCTTTAAGCTATCTATTCATCACGGCACTATCCTACCCCTTCATCGCACTATACAATGCAGGTGCCGCAAGCTTTCGAACAAGTCAAAATTCAAGACTTCCCATGGCCATTGCGTTTGGCTCTAACATTCTAAATATACTTGGAAATATCTTTTTCATCTTTACCCTAAACTTAGGCGTAGCCGGAGCTGCCTTGTCTACACTTCTTTCTAGAATCATCAGTGCTGCCATTATCCTGATCCTTTTAAAACAGCCCAAACAAGATTTATATAGGCTTAACAGATACATTGGTGATTTGTTAATATAACTGACATTAATGATGTCT